>ENA-ORXI01000279-ORXI01000279.1-sediment-metagenome-genome-assembly--contig:-NODE-279-length-41316-cov-11.509712_pt1 | contig 41316 bp, 34 predicted proteins | sample MGYA00237861_ERZ511468 | MGnify/ENA primary metagenome ERZ511468 (study PRJEB26299, sample SAMN06266213) | sediment metagenome | isolation source: Hudson Canyon methane seep mesocosm | place... | reverse complement strand
GTTTTAGATACAGATCGTTATACCTTGACCTATGACACCGCAATGGCATTGATGAAAGATTTAAAAGTCCTCGGTGCTCGTAATGTTAACTCGGCACGACGTCGAGGTTTGACGGGTAAAATGGCGATACAAAAAGTAGCGCAAAGCTATGAACAATTTCGTCAAGATGCTTATCTTCCAGCAACCTATGAAGTAGTTTATGGCCATGCTTGGGGCGGTCAAGTGAAGCAACAAAATCATGATGGTGAAGTTCGAATTCCTATTAGCCAAATTCAGCGACGGAACAAATAATGGATAGTGTTTTTGTTACTGGAACAGATACTGAGGTAGGTAAAACACGCATTAGCGTGGCACTCATTGAGTTATTGCAGCAACAAGGCAAACAGATCGCTGTGATGAAACCAATTGCTAGTGGTTGTGAGTTAACTGTTGATGGATTGCGTAATGACGATGCGGTTCAGCTTAGCCAGCAAGCCGATGTTTCTTTAGCCTATGACCTTATTAACCCTTACGCCTTTGAACCTGCGATTGCACCACATCTTGCTGCACAACAGGCAGATATTAATATTGATTTAGATGTGATTAAGCAGAACTTTGATTTGATTCAACATCAGGCAGATGCTGTTGTGGTTGAAGGTGCTGGTGGTTGGCTGGTACCATTGAATGATAATGCAACGATAGCTGATCTAGCGGTTCAACTTGGTTTGCCAATCGTATTAGTTGTGGGTATTCGATTAGGTTGTATTAATCATGCATTGCTTACTGTTCAAGCCATTGAACAACGTGGTCTGAAGTTACATGGATGGGTGGCCAATAATATTGAACAAAATGCACAATCAACTGAAATCGTGAATACCTTGAAACAAAGTATTTCTGCGCCTTGTTTAGGTGTGGTGCCTTTTTTATCTGTAGACGAAAAGGCGAGCACTTATCTAAAACTGGAGAATGAGTGTGATTAGGATTTTAGTCAGTATCTTACTTGTATTGTTAGCAGGTTGTTCATCGACGCCAGAGGTGACTGTTGTTGAAGAAGTTGAGACCTATGGAATTAATCCTGAAACCCAAGCGAGAGTTGAACAGTGGAAGGCTTTAATTGAATCAGGTACAACATGGTCTGATATTCAGAAGCTGACAAGCGTGAATGACTTTGTTAATCAGTTTGATTTTGTTGATGATATTAAACATTGGCGACAAGAAGATTATTGGGCAACCCCATTACAGACTTTAGTAACGAAAGGTGGCGATTGTGAAGATTTTGCTATTGCAAAATACTTTACCTTAAGTGCCATGGGCATGGATGAGGAAAAAATGCGTTTAACTTATGTTAAGGCATTAAGCATCAATAAAGCACATATGGTTGTGAGTTATTATGCCAAACCAAATGTTGAACCTTTAGTACTTGATAATTTAAACACAAAGATTCTCCCTGGCTCACAACGTCGCGATTTATTACCTGTTTATAGCTTTAATGGTGCAGGTCTATGGTTGGCAAAACGTGAAAAGTCAGGCCAGTATGTTGATGATGCAAGCCGCATAAGTTTATGGCAGGATTTATTACACCATATGGATGTGGAAGCTTCGAATGAGAAAGCGATGATTTGTTTGTATCAATACTATGATTTACCGTCGTCTGTAGCGAAGACGAAGTGTTCGTAAAGCGTCTAGGGTGTAGGTTGGACTTCAGTCCAACATGTCGGGTTCAAACCCGACCTACGGGGCAGTGAAAGTCAGGTTAATTCCCAACGGCTAAGGAAAAAACTGCAGTTCTTGCCCTTGTTGCCACTGCGGATATTTATGCATAATATTTGCAAATAATTCCGAAGTTATAAATTCCTCTAACCATTGTTTTAACAGCGGATAAGGTGATTGATCAAACCATTCTTTGTCAACGAATGCGAATTGTCGAATAAAGGGTAATACCGCTATATCTGCAATGCTTAGCTTTTCTGAAATCAAATAATCATGCGAGTCTAGACGTTGCTCTAGATCCATCAATGTCTTTTCTGCCTGCTGGCGATAGTATTGTTGGGAATGTTCCGGATAACGATCGGCATATTTATAGCGATCTAAATAATATTTAAACTCACCATCATTATTAGTAATAATGTGTTTTGAGACGCTTCTTTGCTCTTGATTTAGATCCTTTAACCAGCCATCAGGATCAGATTGTTGCAATGCCCAAAACATAATATCAATGCTTTCATCAATCAACTGCTCATCAGAGGTAATTAAAACAGGCACTGTCGCTTTAGGTGAGATATCGATCAATGGTTGGGGTTTATCACGCAACACTACTTCTCGTAGCTCCACTTGAAGTCCACTAGTCGCAATCGCAAGTCTAGCTCGCATGGCATAAGGGCAACGACGAAAGCTATATAAGATGGGGTGATTCATAAGAGTTCAACTATTTTGTGTGTTTGTGGTGCCATTTGGTGCACTATTTTAGCAAGGATGAAGCGCTGCACCAAAATCATTATTTTGTTGCACCACAGTAGTGCGTTTCTGGTGTTTTTGGACATTAATTATTATCCTATAATATTATAATTACTAACTATATCAATGGTATAGGTGGTTGGCATGATATGTGTAAAGCACTATGCATAATATTAATCCTTCTATTGAGGCTCGGATGAGTAATAAACAAACATTGGTCGTAATTGGTAATGGTATGGTTGGCCAAAACTTCCTGACCAGCTTAATGGCAAGTGAGATAAAGGATAACTATGAAGTTGTTACCTTTTGTGAAGAAACACTTCCAGCTTATGACCGCGTTCACTTAAGTGAATACTTTGCGGGTAAGTCAGCGGATGATTTGTCACTGGTAGAAGAGGGCTTTTTCGAAAATAATAATATCACTATTCATATGGGGGATAAGGCTTCTACTATTGATCGTAGTAATAAAACAGTTATTTCTGACAAGGGTGTTGAAATTTCTTATGACAAGCTTGTTCTAGCAACGGGCTCAAGTGCTTTTATTCCCCCTATTCCAGGTCATGATCGCGAAGGTTGTATTGCTTACCGTACGATTGATGATCTTGATGAAATGATGGCGACAGCCAAAACATCTAAAGTAGGTGCAGTTATTGGTGGTGGTCTATTAGGTCTAGAGGCTGCTAAAGCTTTACAAGATCTAAACCTCGAAACACATGTTGTGCAATTTGGCCCTCGCTTAATGGGTGCTCAGCTTGATGATGGTGGTGCAGGCTTACTCAAGCAAAAAATTGAAGATTTAAATGTAAATGTATTAACTAATAAAAATACAATTAAAATTGTTGATGGTGATACCTGCAAACACAAAATGATTTTTGCAGATGGTGGTGAACTTGAAACAGATATGATTTTGTATTCAGCCGGTATTCGTCCACGTCATGAAATTGCTGAAGCTACAGGCTTAAAAATAGCTGATCGTGGTGGTGTAGTTATTAATGACCAATGTTTAACGTCTGATGAAGATATTTATGCGATTGGTGAATGTGCATCGTGGAATGATCAAACCTTTGGTTTGGTTGCACCAGGTTACGCAATGGCTCGTACAGTCGTTGATCAACTAGCTGGTGGTTCTGCTGAGTTTACTGGTGCCGATATGAGTACCAAATTAAAACTCAATGGTGTTGATGTAGCGAGTATTGGTGATCCACATGCAACGACGGAAGGCTCACTTGTCTATACTTACCAAAATGGTGTTGATGGTGTTTATAAGCGTCTTGTTGTTAGCCAAGATAATAAAAAATTATTGGGTGCAGTTTTAGTCGGGGACGCGTCTGGCTATCCAACATTATCTCAATACTATTCAAGTGATATTGATTTACCAGAAAACCCTGATGCATTAATTTTACCTTCACGCAGTGATGAATCTGTTGGTTTAGGCCCTGATGCTTTACCTGCATCTGCACAAATTTGTTCATGTTTTGATGTGACTAAGGGTGATATTTGCACATCGATTGAAGGTGGTTGCACCACAATGGGCGCATTGAAAGATGATACTAAAGCAGCAACAGGCTGTGGCGGTTGTTCAGCCCTTTTAAAATCTGTACTTGATTGTGAATTAGAAAAAGCAGGGTTCGAAGTTAACACTGATATTTGTGAACATTTTGCTTATACACGCCAAGATCTTTACAACTTAATTATGGTTGAAGAGATTAAGACATTCGGTGAGCTATTAGAAAAGCATGGCTCAGGTAAAGGCTGTGAAATTTGTAAACAAGCCATTGGTTCTATCCTAGCTTCGTACTGGAATGATTATGTTTTAGATAATGATCATGTCAGCTTACAAGATACCAATGATACATTTTTAGCCAATACACAAAAAGATGGTACTTATTCTGTTGTGCCACGTATGACAGGTGGTGAAGTTACACCAGATGGTCTTATAGCTGTTGGTAATGTGGCTAAGAAATATGGCTTGTATACAAAAATTACAGGTGGTCAGCGTGTTGATTTATTTGGAGCGAGAATTGATCAATTGCCCCCTATTTGGCAAGAACTAATCGATGCAGGATTTGAAAGTGGCCATGCATACGGTAAGTCATTACGTACGGTTAAATCATGTGTGGGTAGTACTTGGTGTCGTTTTGGTGTTGATGACAGCGTTGGCTTAGCGGTTGAGTTAGAAAACCGTTACAAAGGTTTACGTGCTCCACACAAAATTAAATTTGCTGTTTCAGGTTGTACGCGTGAATGTGCTGAGGCACAAAGTAAAGATATCGGTATTATCGCTGTTGAAGGCGGTTGGAACCTTTATGTTTGTGGTAACGGTGGTATGAAACCTCGCCATGGTGATTTGTTTGCTACTAACCTTGATAAAGAAACACTGATTAAATATATCGACCGTGTTCTAACGTTCTACGTGCGTACTGCTGATAGATTACAGCGAACGTCGGTATGGATGGAAAATATGGAGGGTGGCCTTGATTACTTAAAATCAGTTGTGATTGATGATAAGTTACAAATCAACGAACAGTTAGAAGAGCATATGCAACATGTTGTTGATACTTACCAATGTGAGTGGACAACAACGATGGCAGATGAAAATAAACTGAAACGCTTCCGTCATTTTGTTAATAGTGACAAAACAGATGAAAATATCGTCTTTGTTGAGGAGCGAGGTCAAATTCGTCCAGCAAATATTGAAGAACGTGCGTTAGCATTAGCGGAGGAAGCATAATGAGTCCTAATATTAATACATGGATAGATGTATGTAGTGTCGATGACTTAATTCCACACTTAGGTGTATGCGCCTTAGTCGAAGAAACACAAGTCGCACTTTTTTATATGCCAGAAGACAAGGCTGTCTTTGCGATTAACAATTTTGACCCATTTAGCCTGATCAATATCCTCTCTCGTGGATTGATTGGTGATATTCAAGGTGAACCTATGGTGTCATCACCTATTTATAAACAACATTTTAGCTTGAAAACAGGTGTTTGTTTTGAAGATGAAACAGTTAAAGTCGATTCATATGGTGTGCGTATCGAAGGCAACCGTGTCGAAGTTAGCCTTGAGAATACTACCCCAGGGGGAGCAGCATAATGACGATTAACTATTACATTGCAGATGTATTTACCAATGAGTTATTTTCTGGTGCTCAGATTGCCGTTTTTCCACAAGCGGATAATTTAAATCCTGTTGAGATGGAAATCATCGCAAAAGAAATGAACTTGTCTGAAACAGTCTTTGTTTCAAACCCAAATAAAGATCAAGCTAGTCGTAGAATGCGGGTCTTCTCACCGACTATGGGTGAGATTGATTTTGCAGGTCATCCAATTATTGCTACGGCATTTGTTTTGGGTGAATCTGGTGAGATCAATTTAGCTGAAGGTGTTACATCATTAACATTCACCCAAAATAGTGGTGATATTGATGTGAATGTTTCAGCAAGTGGTGGCAAGGTTAGTTTTGTACAATTTGCAACTAAAGTGTCATCAGTGATGGATAGATTCACACCCACTATTGCTGAAATTGCTGACTTATTGTCGATTAGCCCTGAAGATATTGATCACAAAAAATATTCAACACGTTTAGTCTCTTGTGGTTTCCCTTATTTAATTGTGCCAGTGTGGAGTTATGAGGCTGTTAGGAAGGCTAAATTTAATTTTAATTCATGGAGTTTGTCTGCAGCACCACAAACTGCGGCCCAAGAGATTTTATTATTCTCGCCTAAAACACCTTATATAGATGCTAACTTTAATGCACGCTTATTAGGTCCAAACATTGGTATTAATGATGATCCACCTGTAGGTAGTGCCATGCCGGCATTTGCATCATATTTATGTTCATTTGATTTCACCCAACAAGGTACACATACCTTTGCTGTTGATCGTGGTGATGATAACAGTCGTCGCAGTGTGATTAATATTGAAATGGATAATAAAGCGCAAGCTGAACTAGCTTTAAGAATTGGTGGTGAAGCTGTCATGGTGGCTGAAGGTAAAATGCACATTCCGGCATAAAGATTTGAAGAAAAGCATGGACACTATGATTTAGGTTTTGACATGAATCAGCAATACTGGCCCGTTGCGTGATAAATGTTTAATTCCTATCATATTGTCTTGTTTAATGGGGAAGGGCCCTTCTACCAACAAGTAGTGGGGCTTTTTTTTAACAATAAAAGTTTTTAACGTGGTGTGAGCCTCTGTAATGAAAGAAAAGTTAGTTCTTATTGGCAATGGTATGGCGGGAATGAGGACAGTCGATGAGCTGTTAAAACTTGCGCCTGAAAAATACGATATAACGGTATTTGGGGCTGAGCCTCATGGTAATTACAACCGTATTATGTTGTCACCAGTGCTTGCTGGCGATAAAACCATTGGCGAAATTATTATTCATGATTTGCAGTGGTATCAAGATAAAAATATTACATTACACACCGGTAAAATAGTCACGACTATCGATAAAGAAAATCAATGTGTGATTACTGCTGACGGTATAACGGCAGCTTATGACCGATTGATTCTTGCTACAGGATCTAATCCGGTGATTTTGCCGGTAGCTGGCAAAGAGCTAGAAGGGGTGATTAGTTTCCGTGATATTAACGATGTCAATATCATGATCGAAACAGCTAAAACACATAAAAAAGCCATTGTCATTGGTGGCGGCCTGCTCGGCTTAGAAGCTGCAAATGGTTTAATGATTCAAGGTATGGATGTATCGGTTGTGCACCGGAGTGATACCTTAATGAATCAACAATTAGATCAAGCTGCATCAGATTTAATGTTAGTTGAGCTACAAGCGAAGGGCATGCACTTTTTGATGAAGCACGATACGGCAGAGTTGATAGGGACTGATCGTGTTGAAAAAGTACGCTTTAAAGATGGCTCAGAAGTCGACGCTGATTTAGTTGTGATGGCGGTTGGCGTACGTCCCAATATTAAATTGGCACAAGACTCAGGCATTGCATGTGAACGAGGCGTACTTGTTGATGACACGCTGAAAACCTATTCAGCGAATATTTATGCGGTGGGTGAATGTGTGCAATATCGAAATGAAACTTTCGGGCTTGTAGCACCACTTTATGAACAAGCAAAAGTTTGTGCAAATCAGCTTGCCAGCGTGGGTGGCTCTAAATATATTAGCTCAGTGACGGCAACAAAATTAAAAGTAACAGGGATTAATTTATTCTCTGCTGGCGACTTTATTGGTGATGAAGAGTCTGAGGAGTTGGTTTATCAAGATCCTTCTCGGCACATCTATAAAAAGCTTGTTTTAAAAGATAATAAGATCATTGGTACCGTACTGTATGGCGACACAACTGATGGCAATTGGTATTTTTCATTGCTCGGAGATAAGAAAGATATTTCAGCGATACGTGAAGACATTTTATTTGGTCAACATCAAGTTGATGAGGACTTATGCTAATGATGTTTCAAAATGTCGAAATATCTAGCGACTTTAATTTACCCCGTCATTCCCACGAAAGTGGGAATCTAACGATAGTTAAAATTTCCACTGCCCATGGATCCCCGCTTACGCGAGGATGACGGATAAGAATATAGATATGAATAAAAATATAACAACATCAACCACATGTCCATACTGTGGTGTAGGTTGTGGCGTATTAGCGACCAAACAAGAAGATGGCAGCATCTCTGTCAAAGGCAATAAAGACCACCCCGCCAATTTAGGCCGCTTATGTTCGAAAGGCTCTGCTTTAGCTGATACGATCAGCTTAGATGGTCGACTACTTCACCCTCAGGTAAATGGCAAGCAAACACCTTGGGATAATGCCTTGGATGCGGTGGCTGATGGTTTTAGAAGGGTGATTGAAGAGCATGGCCCTGATGCAGTAGCTTTTTATGTCTCAGGTCAGTTATTAACTGAAGATTATTATGTGGCTAATAAGTTGATGAAAGGTTTCATTGGTAGTGCCAATATTGATACGAACTCTCGCCTATGTATGTCATCGGCTGTAGCAGGTTATAAACGTGCGTTTGGTAGTGATTCTGTACCGTGTAGCTATGAAGATTTAGAACAAGCAGATCTTATTGTGATTGAAGGTTCGAATACAGCATGGTGTCATCCGGTTGTATATCAAAGAATTAGTAAAGCAAAACAAGATAATCCAGATTTAAAAATTATTGTGATTGACCCTCGTAAAACAGCGACCTGCGATATTGCAGATTTACATTTGCCTTTGAAGCCGGGAACAGATGCCACCTTATTTAATGGTTTATTAAGCTATATAAATAGAAATGGAGGTATTGATTGGGACTTTGTTAATCAACATACAGAAGGTTTTTCTGGGGCCTTAATTGCGGCACAAGAGTCAGGTCTTAATGTACCTTATGCTGCTGAGACCTGTGAATTAGAACTGCAAGATGTTGAGCTGTTCTACCAATTATTCTCTAATACTGAAAAAGTGGTGACGCTGTATTCACAGGGCATAAACCAGTCTTCTTCAGGTACTGATAAATCAAACAGTATTATTAACTGCCACCTAGCCACAGGCAGAATAGGCAAACCAGCCATGGGGCCTTTTTCTATTACGGGCCAACCTAATGCTATGGGTGGACGTGAAGTAGGTGGTTTATCAAATCAACTTGCAGCTCATATGGACTTGGACAAACCACACCATCATGATTTAGTCTCACGTTTTTGGCAGACAGATAACCTGGCAACAACGGCTGGAGCTAAAGCTGTTGACATGTTTAATGATGTTGCTAGTGGCAAAATTAAAGCTATTTGGATCATGGCAACAAACCCAGTTGTGACACTACCTGATGCCGATAAAGTCCGTGCAGCATTAGAATCTTGTGAGCTTGTCGTTGTTTCAGACTGTGAACAAAATACAGATACGACAGCCTGTGCAGATATCTTGCTGCCAGCATTAGCTTGGGGTGAGAAGTGCGGTACGGTTACTAATTCAGAAAGACGAATCTCACGCCAACGTAATGTCTTACCTCACCCTGGTGAAGCAGAAGAGGACTGGTGGATCGTCAGCCAAGTAGCCAAACGATTAGGTTTTAAAGAACAGTTTAATTATTCATCAAGTGCAGATATCTTCCGTGAACATGCCGCTTTATCAGGTTTTGAAAATGATGGGAAACGTGACTTTGATATTAGCGGTTTAGCTGAACTAAGTAATGATGAATATGATCAGCTTGACCCCATTCAGTGGCCAGTAACAGCTGAACAGCCACAAGGCACTCAGCGCTTATTTACAGACAATAAATTCTTCACTGAAAGTGGCAAAGCACAGTTTATTGCGATTGCCCCACGTCCACCTGTGAACGCAACAAATGAAGACTATCCTTTAGTTTTAAATACTGGTCGAGTTAGAGATCAGTGGCATACCATGACGCGTACTGCACGTAGTGCTAAGTTGAATGGTCATATACCTGAACCGTTTGTTGAGGTTCACCCTATTGATGCTGAAAAATTCTCAGTAGAGCAAGATGCCTTAGCTCAAATTGATAGTCTGTGGGGAACAGTATTAGCACGCGTACAGATTACTGATACGCAACGTATTGGTAGTATTTTTGTACCAATGCATTGGAATCAACAGAACGCTTCTTTATCTCGAGTCGATGCTGTGGTAAATCCTGTTGTTGATCCTATTTCTGGGCAACCAGAATCTAAACATACACCGGTTAAAATTAAACCATATCAGGCAGTCTGGCATGGCTTCATTTTATCTAGAACACGATTAAACCTTCCTGATACACACTACTGTGTATCTATTAAAGGCGAACAGTTCTGGCGTTATGAGCTCGCGGGCGATTCAATGATTGAGAACACTTCTACGTGGGCAAAACAACAAATAGGTGAAGATGGTGAATGGTTAGAATTTTCTGATCCAACGGCACAACGTTTCCGTGCTGGGATTATTAAAAATGATCAGCTTGATGCGGTTGTATTTATTGCTCCTAATCATGAATTGCCGACTCGTACATGGTTGAGTCAGTTATTTACAGAGTCACCTCTAAGTGATGAGGCTCGGTTTAATTTATTGGCAGGTAAACCAGGGGCAGATCAACCTGATGTGGGGCCTTTAGTCTGTGCTTGTTTCGGTGTAGGTGAAAATACGATTAAAGAGGCTATAGCTTGTGGTGCTGCTAAATCTGTTGAAGATATTGGCCAGCAACTAAAAGCTGGAACTAATTGTGGTTCATGTATCCCTGAGATCAAAAAATTATTTGCTTAGTTTATGTTTCGTAGTACTAATCACATTACAGCTGTAAAAAAGTAGATACATTTAAAAAAACCGTCATCCCAGTATGCTTTTAGCTGGGATCTACTCGATATAATAGGTTCTCGATAGAAACATTCGAGAATGACGGGGGACGTAAGAGCATCACCTTCAAGTAGTCAGGGTATATAGCCTGCACCATTTAATAATTGGTCGCACTAAAACAGTGCTTAATTCTTATTTAGGTGACGTGAATTAAATAGGTTTAAAATATAAAACCACATAATTAACATGGTGTTAGGTTTTTTTTGGCCTCTGGCATAGTTATTGTAATAGTCCTAGTGCATATACGAATACGTGTATTAACTTCGATTATAAAGAGAGAACTATGTCTTATTTAGAACCGACAGAATTTGTCACCAAAATGGTGGACGCAGGTGAATCTAAAGTTCACATGTCAACCAAAGATACTTTAATCCGTGCATTTATGGCGGGGGCGATTTTGGCACTTGCAGCTGTTTTTGCCATTACTGTTGCTGTAAAAACAGGCTCACCACTACTTGGTGCAGTGCTTTTCCCTGTTGGTTTCATCATGTTATACCTCATGAAGTTTGATCTACTAACGGGTGTGTTTACGCTAGTACCATTAGCACTTCTTGATAAAAGACCAGGCGTTGATGCTAGTCAAGTTTTACGAAACTGGGGTTGGGTTTTCTTGGGTAACTTAGGTGGAGCATTAATGGTTGCCGTGATGATGTCTTTCATCTTTACCTACGGCTACAATGTTGATGGTGGTGCTATTGCTGCAAAAGTAGCAACCATTGGTGAATCTAGAACTTTAGGTTATAAAGAGCATGGCCTAGATGGTTGGATCACTATCTTTATCCGTGGCATGTTATGTAACTGGATGGTATCAATGGGTGTTGTTGGCGCAATGATTTCTACTTCTGCTACAGGTAAAATGGCAGCGATGTGGATGCCTATTATGTTGTTCTTCTTCATGGGTTTTGAACATTCAATCGTAAATATGTTCTTATTCCCATTCTCAATGATTATGGGTGGTGATTTCACCGTTGTTGATTACTTACTTTGGAACGAACTTCCAACAGTATTAGGTAACCTTGTTGGTGGTTTTGTACTAGTTGGTTTACCACTGTATTACACACATGTAAGAACGACAGCTAAAAATTCACTTTAATTTGTAAATGTTGCTAGCTACTAGCAAATCATAGATATATATATCAAAAAACCCGATAAGTAATTATCGGGTTTTTTGTTTCTGATATGCTTGTTCTTGAACTTTCGAAGGTAAAACACTGTAATGGCGAATCAACTTAGAGTAGTTCTAGGACAATATTCAGATAAAGGCCGCAAGGAAATCAATCAAGATTTTCACGGTGTATCTATCCCAGAAGAACCTTTATTAACATCTAAAGGTGTTGCTATTGCATTGGCTGATGGCATAAGTAGTAGTAAAGTTAGCCAAGTGGCAAGTCAAGCAAGTATTCGTGGCTTCTTAGATGATTATTTTTGTACTTCAGAAGCTTGGTCTGTAAAAAAATCTGCACAGCAAGTGTTAACTGCAACCAATTCTTGGTTATATTCACAATCTCGTAAAAGCGAATTTCGTTATGATCTAAACAAAGGTTATGTGTGCACTCTCAGTGCTATTATCATTAAATCTACAACAGCTCACTTATTTCATTTAGGCGATTCTCGAATTTATCATTTACGTGATAACGCATTAGAACAATTGACTGAAGATCATCGTCAATGGGTTTCAAAAGAGAAAAGTTATTTAAGTCGTGCCATGGGCATGAAACCACAATTTGAATTGGATTATGAAACCGTTCAAGTTGAGAAGAATGACTACTTTATTTTAACCACGGATGGTGTGTATGAGTTTGTTAAGCAACAATTTATAATTGATTGCATCAATGAACATCATGATGATCTTGATGCCGCAGCAAAAATCATTGTCGATGAAGCATTTGAGCAGGGTAGTGATGATAATCTCACCATTCAAATTGTACAGGTAGCAGACTTGCCGACTCAAGATGCTGCCGAGTTATATCAACAACTGACAGAACAGCCATTTTCACCAATATTAGAAGCAAGGGAAACCTTCGATGGTTACACTATTATTAGAAGTTTACATGCTAGTAGCCGTAGTCATGTTTACTTAGCCCTTGATAATGAAACGGATACTCAAGTAGTCATTAAAACACCATCGGTAGCACTACAAGGCGACCCCGCTTATTTAGAGAAGTTTTTGATGGAAGAGTGGATCGCTAGACGAGTAAATAGCCCCTATGTGCTAAAACCTTGTTTACAGTCTCGCAAACGACATTTTGTCTATATTGTGATGGAGTTTATTGAAGGTCAGACCTTAACCCAGTGGATGAGAGATAATCCAAAACCTGATATGGCAACTGTTCGTGGCATTGTTGAACAAATAGCTAAAGGTTTATTAGCTTTTCACCGACTTGAAATGATCCATCAAGACTTACGTCCTGAAAATATTATGATTGATAGTTCTGGAACAGTGAAAATTATTGATTTTGGAGCAACAAAAGTAGCAGGTTTAGATGAAATCTCTAGCCCTATTGCACATGCCGATATTTTAGGTACAGCACTCTATACTGCTCCAGAATACTTTTTAGGTGAAGCTGGATCCGCTCGGTCAGATCTTTATTCCTTAGCTGTCATTACATATCAAATGTTAACGGGTAAGTTGCCTTATGGTATTAATGTATCTAAAGCGAGAACAAAAACGGCACAAAATAAATTAAGTTACACATCAGCACTTCATGATGACCGAGAAATCCCAGCTTGGGTGGATTTCACGCTTAAAACAGCCTTACATCCAAATCCCTATAAACGTTATGCTGAACTATCAGAGTTCATCTTTGATTTAAGTCAGCCTAATAAAGTATTCTTGAATAAAGCGGCTCCACCATTAATGGAACGTAATCCAGTATTATTTTGGAAAAGTGTGTCTTTCATTTTGTCTGTCATCATAGTGGTCTTGCTCAGTAAGTGATGACAAACACTTTTTATAAACACAGTTCTATATGATGAACTGATAAAAATTTATTTTTGTGCACCGTGTATATTCAATGCTCAGAGATGGTGCAAATATAGCTTAACTTGTGTAGCTAAAATATAAAAAGTACCTAAATTACAATGATGTATGTAATTGGCATACTAGTTGCTCTTACCTTTTGTATATTTGCAACGAAGCAAACTCAATTTAAGTTTTAACGGTAATGAAGCCATATTCAGATATTCTGACTATGGCTTTTTGTTTTTTTACACAAGGAAAAATGATGAAATTCACAAGAAAGCCAATTGCATTGACTTTATTAGCAGCAGGCCTTAGTTCAATGGGACTTGTTTCTACAGCAGCTCAAGCTGACGATGCATTTTTTGAAGCGTTAACAGGTGGTAAAGTCAGCTTCTCAGCACGAGCTCGTTACGAGTCTGTTGAGCAAGATAATCCAATAAAAGATGCTGATGCTTATACACTTCGTACAACACTAGGCTATAAAACGGGAGTATTCCATGGTTTTAGTGGTTTTGTAGAAGCTGAAGATGTAACTGATTTAGGTAGCGAACATTATGATTATAACCCTGCTGCCCAAGGCAACAATGATTACTCAGTAATAGCAGATCCAGATGGCACAGAAATTAACCAAGCTTACCTACAATACAATGGCTTTGGTAGCGAATTTAAGTTTGGGCGCCAAGAACTAACATATCGTGGTGCACCATTTCATCGCTATATCGGTAATGTATTATGGCGTCAAAACCACCAGTCGTACGATGCCTTCAGTTTCAGCAACAGCTCTTTAGATAAAACGAAAATAAGCTATGCATATATCAACAAAGTGAACACCATTCTGGGTGATGGCAGTGATAATGGGAAGCTAGGCTCTGTAGATGGCGTCGTTGATATGGATTCACACCTAGTGAATATTCAATATAGTGGCTTACCTATTGGTAAATTAGAAGCTTATGGTTACTTCCTTGAGTTTGAAAATGCTTTATATGCAAATAAGTCTTCGAAAACATTAGGTTTACGCTTATCAGGTGCACAACCAATAAGTGAAGACTTTAAAGTTATCTATACAGCTGAGTTTGCTAAGCAAGATGATTATAAAGACGGCACAATGGATGACCAAAACTACTACCTGGCTGAATTAGGAGGTAAATATAAAGGTTGGTTGGCTAAGTTCTCATATGAAATGCAAGAAGGTGATGGTACATCAAGCTTTAAAACACCACTAGGTACAAATCACGCGTTCCAAGGTTGGGCTGATAATTTTTTATTTACGCCTAATGATGGTTTAGAAGATATGTATTTTACGGTTGTTGGTAAAGTGTTAGGTGCTAAAGTCGTTGCTGTTTACCATGACTATGAAACAGATAGCACAAGCCTTGATGCAGGTGATGAATTAGACATTCTTGTACAGAAAACATTTAAAAAGCACTACACTCTAGGTGTTAAATATGCTGACTACAATGCCGATGCTGAATATGGTGGTGTAGATACAGAGAAATTCTGGTTATATGGCCAAGTTAAGTTCTAATTAAACCAGTCAGTTTAAATAATAATGCTCGGAATAGATTAACTTCTATTTCGAGCATTTTTTGCCTGCCAGTTACATTATTTTAATCTTCAAAAAGGTTGCACCAAAACGATCTTTCTCTTTCCCAAAAATGATGCATTCTTCCTGTTCTTGGTTGCTTTAACCTGTTGATAATAAATGATTATATGATTGGCACGTCTTGTGCTTTATCTATGGTTCATACTGTTGATAAGGGGCACTTCCATGGGTATGTTAATTGATTTAGTGTATTTATTTCGTGAGTTAATAAAGCTCACTTTTATGGTAATGATTTCACCATTTGGATTAATGGCACTTTACCTTACTAGTTGGGAATAGAATTTTATTCACTGATAGAGGAATTAAGTTTGAATATTAAGCCAATGATAGTAAATGTTCTTTTTAAAGTTACTATTTTCAAGATAATTGAAGTATTTTCAGTGCAAAACTTCACAGACAGTCGAGTTGGGTAAGATGGACCTTAATATCATTAATACAGTTATTATTAGCGAAGTACCAGAGTCAACGCTGCTATTAAAAAAAGCATTAGCTCAAAGTAACTATAATATTATTTTCGATAGTCATAGTTTAAAAGATTTGTTGCAAACAGCAGATTTAGTTTCCCCTGAGTTGATTATTGTTATTTTGCAAGAAGCTCATTTGGATATGTTTACTCATTTGAAAATCATTACTGAGCAGTTTTCTTTGCCAGTGGTTATCTTTAGTGATGATGATCGTGATGATGTTATTGAACACGCAATTGCATCTGATGTCAGTGCTTATGTGATGGATGGCATGGATGAACATCGAATTATTCCCATTTTAAAAATGGCTCAAGCCCGGTTTAAGCAGCAAGCTTCAATGCAACAAGAGATAGAATCTTTACGCACAGACTTGGCTGATAGAAAACAAATCGATAAAGCGAAAGGCATCATCATGTCACAGCGCCAATGCTCTGAAGATGAAGCCTATAAATTGCTACGCACCTCAGCAATGAATCAAAATATTCGCCTCGCAGAATTGGCTAAAAATATTATATCAACAGCGGCTTTATTGGCTTAATAATTGGCTGTAATTAATCAGCACTGCAAGGCATCATCAATCACACTACTTGGCACCAAAAGAGTGCGGTAAATATTATTATACGAGTTATTAAAAAACAATCAATCAATATAAGCTGTTGATTTTTAGTTTAATTTTATTTTTTGTAAATATTGGCACACTCTCTGCAGTACATTATTTATAAGTTAATACAGTATTCCAACGGCGGGGTAGAGTAGCTAACTTACATATAAAAGAATATATAGATAAAGACGTCTTACAAGGCTATTTAAAATAGCACTTGTTGGCGTCTTTTTTTTTGGAAAAAATTTATTTTGGAGCAACAAATGTACACAAGTTTATCCCTATTTTCACGTCGAAAGATTGTCAAAACATTGGCCTCGGCCAGTATTGCCGTTACTGCTGGATTGTTACCTTTTAGTGCTAGTTTTGCAGCTCCTGGTGAGCTAGAAAAAGAAGATCTAAAATTTGGCTTTATTAAGCTAACGGATATGGCTCCACTAGCTATTGCTTATGAGAAAGGATTTTTTGAAGATGAAGGTTTATATGTCACATTAGAAGCTCAAGCAAACTGGAAAGTATTACTTGATGGCGTTATTGATGGTCAGCTTGATGGTGCTCATATGTTAGCAGGGCAGCCATTAGGTGCCACCATTGGTTTTGGTACTAAGGCGGATATCATCACTGCATTTAGCATGGATTTAAATGGTAATGCGATTACTGTTTCCAATGATATTTGGAGTCAAATGAAACCCAATGTACCAATTGGTGAAGATGGCAAGCCTGTTCACCCAATTAGTGCATCTGCATTAAAACCGGTTGTTGATAAATATAAGGATGAAGGTAAACCTTTTAATATGGGTATGGTATTTCCAGTATCAACTCATAACTATGAGTTACGTTATTGGTTAGCAGCTGGTGGTATTCACCCTGGTTATTATGCGCCTCATAAAGGTGATGTGAGCGGTAAGATTGATGCTGATGCACTATTATCTGTTACACCTCCACCACAAATGCCATCAACGATGGAAGCGGGCACAATCTATGGTTACTGTGTGGGTGAACCTTGGAATCAACAAGCGGTATTTAAAGGTATCGGTGTGCCAGTTATTACCGACTTTGAGATTTGGAAAGATAACCCAGAAAAAGTATTTGGTGTAAGTAAAACATGGGCAGATACAAACCCTAATACACATATTGCTGTTGTAAAAGCGATGATTCGTGCAGCAGAGTGGTTAGACGCTAATAACCTAGCTAACCGTCCTGAAGCAGTAAATATCTTATCTCAAAGCAACTATGTTGGTGCGGATTACGATGTTATCGCAAACAGCATGACAGGAACATTTGAGTATGAAAAAGGCGATAAACGTGACGTGCCTGATTTCAACGTTTTCTTTAAGAAAAATGCAACATACCCGTACTACAGTGATGCTATTTGGTATTTAAGCCAAATGCGTCGTTGGGGACAAATTGCTGAACCTAAAACCGATGAATGGTTTATGGATATGGCGAAAAAAGTATACCGCCCTGACATCTATGCAGTGGCTGCAAAAGAGTTAATTGCGGAAGGTAAATTAGATGCAAAAGACTTCCCTGACTTTGAAACTGAAACTGGCTTTAAACCGGCACAAACTGAGTTTATCGACAATATTACGTTTGATGGTACAAAACCAAACGAATATTTGAATCAATTTCCAATCGGTTTGAAAGCAGAAGAAGTTATTAAATAACCCGTTTTAATTGTCTCATTTCGGCCTGCCTAGAAACTATTCTAGGCAGGCCGAACATTATTTAAGCGAACAAAAGAATTATTATGAAAGATAAAATAATCCATTTTTTAGAAATTACCGGCTTTACTTGGTTTGTACCTCTGGTCAAATTGGCAAGTGGTGATTCAGCAAAAGTACAGCTACAAGAACTGGCTAAGATGGTCGGTATTCCATTCCTTGCTATCGTGATCTTTTTAGGTCTATGGCATGTGGGTGCGGCTAAGGTTGTCACCAGCCTAGGGCAAGTTCCTGGCCCCGTTCAAGTTTGGGAACAGGCCGGTAACCTAGTCGATGAGCATTACGCTGAGCGTGAAAAAGAAGTAAAGTTCTTTGAGCGCCAAGAAATTCGTAATGCTAAAAAATTAGAAAAAAATCCTGATGCTAAAATTAAGGTACGACCTTACACAGGTAAAGAAACCTATTTTGATCAAATATTGACCAGCTTATGGACTGTATTTGTTGGTTTCTTAATTGCGAGTTTAATTGCGATTCCCGTAGGTATTATTAGTGGCCTGAGTAATACACTCTACTCAGCACTCAATCCGCTTATTCAAATATTCAAACCAATCTCGCCATTGGCATGGTTACCCATTGTGACGATGGTGGTCAGTGCTGTCTATGTCTCCACTGATCCCATGTTTTCTAAATCATTTGTGACTTCGGCTATTACCGTGACCTTATGTTCATTATGGCCAACACTTATTAATACGGCTGTTGGTGTGTCATCAATTGATCGAGATCTTATTAATGTAGGGCGTGTTTTAAGACTTAACTATCTCACCACGGTATTTAAGATTGTTGTTCCATCATCAATACCAATGATTTTTACCGGTTTAAGAATCTCATTAGGTATCGGCTGGATGGTATTAATTGCTGCTGAAATGTTAGCTCAAAACCCTGGTTTAGGTAAGTTTGTATGGGATGAGTTCCAAAATGGTAGTTCATCTTCATTAGGTCGAATCATGGTGGCAGTGCTGACCATCGGTATTCTAGGGTTTATGTTGGATCGCATTATGCTGACCATGCAAAAATTCTTCTCTTATGACAAAAATGCAGTAATTCGTTAGGAAAAAAATCATGGAAAAATATTTAAACATTGATCACGTAAGTATCGATTTTCCCACACCCAATGGCCCTTTTAAGGCCTTGGATAATGTGAATCTCAAAATTGATAAAGGTGAGTTCGTTAGTATCATCGGGCATTCTGGTTGTGGTAAATCAACAGTGATGAATATTGTTGGCGGCTTATATCAGGCAACAGAAGGCGGTGTTATTTTAGAAGGTAAAGAGGTGAATGAGCCGGGGCCTGATCGTGCCATTGTATTTCAAAATCACTCTCTATTCCCTTGGTTAACTGCCTACGAAAATGTGGAGTTAGCTGTTAAATCTGTGTTCAAAGGTAAAAAATCTGCCAAAGAAATGAAAGAGTGGATTGATCACAATATTGAATTGGTTCATATGTCTCATGCTAAAGATAAGTTACCGGCAGAAATTTCTGGTGGTATGAAGCAACGAATCGGTATTGCACGCGCCTTAGCGATGGAGCCAAAAGTATTATTAATGGATGAACCATTCGGTGCCTTAGATGCATTAACACGTGCTCATCTGCAAGATTCATTAATGGAGATCCAAGCTGATCTGAATAATACAGTGATTATGATCACCCATGACGTAGATGAAGCTGTGTTGTTATCAGACAAAATAGTCATGATGACCAATGGACCTGCCGCAACGATTGGTGAGGTGATGACTGTAGATTTAGAGCGTCCAAGAAAGCGTTTGGATTTAGCTGATGATGTGCAGTACAACCATTTTCGATCAGAAGTTATTCATTTCTTACATGAACGACATGCAAGAAAAGTGGCTTAAGTCACGTTTTAAACTAAAGAAGGTTTACCAATGAGTTACGAATTTAAATTAGATATAGGTCACGCCATCGTTGAAGTCGAATATAAGGGCATTGTGACCTTCGATGAGCGAATGAAAGCAATTAAAGAAGGCATGGCGATTCTACAAGATAGGAATTACCCAAGGATATTAATTAATCTTGTCGGTGCCAAAATGAAAATAAGTAAACAAGAAAAGCTAGACTTAGCTGAATATATTTCAGAGCAGCATGCTTTGATTCAAGCAAGAACAGCTTTTCTTATTCGTTGTGAGCAAACTGAAAGAGAAGATGTTGATGATGCTGTATTACGAACAGATGAGTTTGTTTCACAGGTGTTTTTCAGTCGTTCTAAAGCGATTGATTGGTTGAGTGAATAATAGTATGTTTGAACTATATTTAGGTAAGGGTGCAGTGAATAAATTGCATCTGATCGGTAGTCGATCACTTAATATTCTGTCTTAACTCACATTATTTTACTTTTATTATCTAGGTTTAGGTCTCTTTTTCATGATGTCACAAACTTTGATTGAATCATTTCTTAAAAAACATCAGTTGCCAGCAGATTATCTGCTGGCAGTGAATGACTGGTTTTTCCCTGTTGTAGAGAAACTGCTAGCCGAACAACAAGCACTTAAAAAGCCATTAATTATTGGTATTAATGGCACCCAAGGCTCAGGTAAAACGACGCTGACTGATTTATTCCATACTGTGTTTGAAGAGCAATACCAGTTAAAAGTGGCAAGCCTTTCAATTGATGATTTTTACCTTACTCGTCAAGAGCGAGCGTGTTTAGCTGATACGGTTCATCCACTAATGGCGACACGAGGTGTCCCTGGAACACATGATATTGATTTGGCAATGCAGACAATTGCACAATTACTTCAGACTGATAAGGAAACCCTTATCCCTCGTTTTGACAAGGCAAATGATGACCGATGCAATGAAAGTGAATGGACGTCAGTTACAGGGCCTGTTGATGTCATTATTTTTGAAGGTTGGTGCCTGGGTGCTCGGCCACAAAGTCTTGAGCAACTGTCTACTACGGTGAATGACCTTGAGGAAAATGAAGATTCTGATTTGGTGTGGAGATACTATGTTAATCAGCAATTACAGGATTCATATCTACAATTGTTTAACTTGATTGATAAATGGATTATGTTGAAGGCTCCTTCCTTCGACTGTGTTTATAACTGGCGTTTAGAACAGGAACAAAAATTACGTTCTTCGATCTCAGATCCACAAATGACAATGGATGATCTAGCTATTGCACGATTTGTTAAGTTCTATCAGCGTATAACGCAGCACCTACTAAAGACCTTACCTGACAAAGTAGACTTCCTTTTTGAGTTAAATTCACAGCGTCAGGTTACTAAGTTACTGAAAAAATAGAGAGATATTTTCTATCAAAAGTAGTGGCTACTTTCTGAGATAGGTTTGGCCCGTTATCAAGGGATAATCAATCTCTAAAATAGCCGTTCTAGAGTGCACCGAGATAGTGCGAAAGAGTATTATCTTGCGATATTGTGGTGCCATCAATTGACAGTAAGTAATAAAAAAACAATTATAAATCATATGGTTACGAGTTGGCATGATTCCCGCAATATTGTTGTTAATACCAACGTTGGTACAATTCTAGAAGAGATATATATATGTCTGCACAAAAGTTAAAACTATTATCCTTTAGTGGTAATACCAAAATACTCCATCTTAGCTGGATGGCGTTCTTTATCAGTTTTGTTGTTTGGTTTAACCATGCACCGTTACTGATTTCAATCCAAGAGTCTCTTGGCCTAACCAGTCAACAAGTTAAAACGATATTGATTCTTAACGTAGCATTAACCATTCCTGCTCGTATTGTTGTCGGTATGCTAGTTGATAAGTATGGCCCTAAGATCATGTTCCCATTGCTACTGGGTATATCGAGTTTTATCTGTTTCTTCTTTGCTCTGGCTGATACATTTGAACAATTGGCAGCAGCTCGATTTATGCTTGGTTTTGTTGGTGCGGGTTTTGTTATCGGTATTCGTATGATTTCAGAATGGTACCCAGCTAAACAAGTCGGCCTTGCAGAAGGTATTTACGGCGGTTGGGGTAACTTTGGTAGTGCAGCAGCAGCAATGACATTACCAACGGTTGCTCTAATGTTTGGCGGTGAAGATGGCTGGCGTTATGCCGTTGCTTTAACAGGTGCTATTGCGCTTGTTTATGCCTTCATTTACTACAACGGTGTATCAGACACACCTAAAGGTTCAACCTACTTTAAACCTAAAAAATCAGGTGGCATGGAAGTTACCAGTAAAGGTGATTTCTATTTCTACTTGTTTATGAATATTCCTTTATATGCAGCATTAGCATTATTAACATGGAAATTATCACCAAGCGGTGTGAGCTTATTATCAGCAGGTATTGCTCAAACAATCTATGTCGGTTTAGGTGTGTTGTATTTCTATCAGGCATACCATATCTACCAAGTGAATAAGAGTATCTTCACGACACCGGTCCCAGAAATTCACCGTTATAAATTTAAGCAGGTGGCGATTTTAGACTTAGCTTACCTTGCTACCTTTGGTTCAGAATTAGCAGTGGTCTCTATGTTGCCATTATTTTTCCATGAGACTTTCCAAATTAGTGCGGTTCAGGCGGGTTTATTAGCGTCTGGTTTTGCATTTATGAACTTAGTGTCACGTCCAATTGGTGGTTTATTTAGTGACCGTTGGGGTCGTAAACGTACTTTGACAATCTGTATCTCAGGTCTTGTTGTTGGTTATCTTATAATGAGCATGATTACTCCTGAATGGGCAATTGTGTTTGCTGTGTTAGCAACCATGTTTTGTTCTTTCTTTGTCCAAGCGGGTGAAGGTGCTGTATTTGCTGTTGTACCATTAGTACAACGTCGTTTAACTGGACAAGTTGCTGGTATGGCTGGTGCTTATGGTAATGTGGGCGCGGTTACATTCTTAACTGTTTTATCATTAGTCTCTGCACAAACATTCTTCTTAGTTATTGCTGCAACAGCGGTGGTGACATTGATTGCAGTACAATTTATGGATGAACCTAAAGGTCAAATGGCTGAAATCCTACCGGATGGTACTGTACAAATGATTGATGTACATTAAGCTATACCTGTAATTATTCATGTTGAAGTTTTCATGCCTCGTCATCCTCGAGATCTTTTATCGGGGATCTAAGGACCGTGGCACTATCACTGCCCCATGGATTCCCACTTTCGTGGGAATGACGAAGAGCCCGTTCGTAGTGAGCCTGTCGAACCATGAATGTAAGCAAGGCCAACCCTTCGACAGGCTCAGGGCGAACGGTTTTTTTTAGTAACATCTGCAAATTGAATAGTCACGGGTATATAACGTTTAAGCTAAACTATAATCACTCATCCTTGCGTAGAGGATGAACTGTTTTTTGTTTTCAGAGGTAAGAAATGTCAGCAAAACTGAAAGTCAGTGTTGGTTCTTGTTCAGACAAAGGGATTAAAGAAGAGAATCAAGACTCGCTAGGTCATTTAATTCCCAGTAATTTAAATTTATTGTCGACGAAAGGTGCTGCTTTTGCTTTAGCTGATGGTGTGAGTAGTAGTGCTGAAGCAAAGCAAGCGAGTCAAGCCTGTGTGACTGGTTTTTTAGAAGATTACTTCAGCACGCCGGATTCATGGTCGGTTAAAAAGTCAGGTGGCAAGGTTTTAACGTCACTAAATACATGGTTATTTAGTCAAAGTAACCAGTTTCATGATGCTTCTCGAGGTTTGGCGAGTACCTTTTGTGGCTTAGTCTTAAAGTCAGCTACCGCTCACCTTTTTCATGTTGGCGATTCACGTATTTATTTACTTCGAAATGGCAATCTTGAGCAATTAACAGAAGACCATCGCATACAGATGCCGGGCGAACCAGAATATCTTGGTCGTGCAATGGGGGTGGATTATCGTCTAGATGTTGATTATAGAAAGGTAGCAATTGAAGTGGGTGATCTGTTCTTTATTTCAACAGATGGTGTTCATGACTATTTGTCAGATAAAACAATTCAGAAAATGCTCACAACAGGCGAAACAGATTTATCACTCGTATGTGAACAAATTGTGGCTCAATCACTCGAGATGGATAGTCTTGATAATGTGAGTTGTCAGTTGTTGCGTATTGATGAATTACCATTAGAAGATGCAAATGAAGTTTTTTCAAAACTAACGGAGCTGCCGTTTCCGCCTGAGCTTTATGAAGGTGTCATTATCGATGGTTATCGAGTGACTAGAGAGTTACATGCTAGTTCTACCAGCCAGCTTTATATGGCAATTGACACTGAAACTGATGAAAAAGTGGTTATCAAAACACCGTCGGTTAATTTTGAAGATGACCCAGCTTACTTAGAACGATTTCAACTTGAAGAGTGGGCTGGCCGTCGAATTGAAAGTCCTCATGTTATTCGAACAATTGAGCAGCAACGCCCACGACGTTTCCTTTATTACATAATGGAATATATTGAAGGTAAAACCCTTGAACAATGGATTGAAGATCAAACGGAACTTGATTTAACCGTTATTAGAAATATTGTTTCGCAAGCCGTTTCTGGTCTTCGGGCTTTTCATCGAATGGATATGCTTCATCAAGATATTAAACCTGGCAATATTATGATTACGCCTGAAGGTTTGGTGAAAATTGTCGATTTTGGCTCCACTAAAATTGCGGGTATTGCCGATATATCTACCCCGATTGAACGCAAAGAATTATTGGGCACCAAGAACTATACTGCCCCTGAGTACCTTATTGAACAACCGGGAACAACACAATCAGACTTATTTGCATTGGGCTGTATCATTTATGAAATGATTACAGGCAAGCTCCCATATGGTGATGGCCTGTCGAAAGCTTCAGATCAGCGCTCCCTTAATCGCTTGAAGTATGTACCTATTAGCCATCATATTGCCAATGTTCCTCATTGGGTAGATAAGGCAATAAGAACGGCTGTTCAAATTGATCCTAATAACAGGTATGAAAAACTCTCTGAACTTGAATCTGATTTGAGAAAACCAAACCCAGACTATTTAAGAGAAGATCAACTTCCATTGTTACAAAGAAATCCTTTAGGATTTTGGAAAGGTCTTTCGGCTCTTCTATTGGTTTCAAATTTAATATTAATCTACTTTGTCGCTATATAATCAATGGCTTATATGGATCTCTCTAGCTAGATGTTAACTCGGAAAACTGAGACATAAGTCACAGTATTTGATACAATCTGGTGGACTTAGTACCTTTGTACTCTAGTTTTATTTCTATATGAAAAAAGAGGTTATTATGATTATCAAGAAAACAAAGCAGTTAGGACAGGGTATGACTGAGTACATCATTATCGTGGCATTGATCGCGATTGTGGCGATTACTGTGTTTAACATTTTTGGTGATACGGTTCGTGGTCAAGTAGGTGATATGGCTGCTGAATTAGGTGGTGGTACAGCTGTTGGTACAGATGCTCAAAAAACAGCGGCTGGTGCTGAAGCAGTAAATGATTATGGTTTAACAGACTTCAAACAAGCTGAATAAAATTTAAGATTCTAAGTCGCCAAGGATAGGTGACTTTAATCCGTATATCCTAATGTCTATCCCCTCGATTTTTTTACGCCGTCAAAAAGGCCAAGCTATGGTCTTTAGCTTACTTTTTATGGCTGTCTGTATCATGACCTTATTGATTTTATACAATCAAGGTCAGTTAGTTAAAAACCGAGTTCAAATTGAAAATGCTGCTGATGCAGCAGTCTACTCCCAAGCCAAATTAGCAGCACGAAATTTAAACTTTATTGCCTATACCAACCGAGCAATGGTGGCGAATGAAGTTTCAATAGGTCAAATGGTGGCTTTGCTTTCATGGGCAAAGCACTACAAACAAATGCCTTCCTTTGTGGGTACTGCCAACGGCGATCCTAATGCTTTTCCCGTTTATACGATTCCTATTGCACCACCTTCACCAACAACACTGTCAGGTATTCTGAGTACTATCACAACACCCTGGAAAATCATGGGGGCAGCTGTTGAAGCGCCGACAAAAGTAATGGTTGATAAATGGCCAACCGCTATTTCTTATTTCAATGGTGCATTGGGGGTATTTCAAAAAGCATTTGCTCTATCTACCTTAGAAGCACAAATTGAAATGAACTTAAATGTGGTGGAAGATCATGAGTTTTCACCCGATGAACAAGAAATGTATACACCAGCGGTCGGCTGGTATTTTTTTGCACAAAACGTATTGCTTACCTATTTTGGTGAGAATATTAGCCCTGATAACTTATATACCAGTGTTTCGGGATCTTTAGATAGTAATCCTGACAATGCCGATGGACATGCTTTAGTCGCTGATTTTCTAGGTGATCAGATAGGTACTATCGATAATATGATCAACGATAATACGACGGGCATTTCTAAGAAAAAATCAAAAAATTCTGCTGGTGGCAAAAATGCCAATATGAATAGTGGTGGGGAAGAAGATTCTGCTGTTGCGGCCTATCAACGTTTTGCAGCCATTGTAAACCGTAACCGAGAAGGTTTCACTACAGATCGTCATTGGGATTTCGGCCCACCTCGATTAGAACTTCATTTTCCCTTAGTGATTGATGTCGGTATTGTTAAATTAACCATTGTGCTTGATATTGGCTTTTGGGCAGGTATTAAAAATGATGGTGGAACATCTTATGTATCAGATGGCTCACTTGAAACAGATGCTGACTTGGCCAGTCTTGGCTGGTCATCTATTGATGTCATCTCGTTTGGGATTCAAATAGACATTGGTATCTTTGTAAATATCGAAGTGTGCATATTAGGAGGGTGCTCAGATTGGGATATATTAGATCTTGATTTCACTATTCCAATAGGGCTGCCACTAGGTGGAGCAACCCATCAGCTGGTAAGCGATAAAAAATACGCCAAGAAAGTGATGACGGATTGGGGATATCCTTCGATGGACTCTGATGTCTATGGCGGTGATGAGGATGATCCACTCAATCAAGGTGCGTTTGATTTATTCCATATTGCAGCATTAGGTTGGGGGCAAGTCGCACCGACACTTCAACCCGGCGGCATGTATGGTATTCGGCCTCTCGATGTTACCGATACTTATGGTGCTCCCCCCTCATTTTTCTCTTTAGGCGATTCATTTCAAGAAACGGGTGTGGGTTACGAGTTTACGATTGCCTTAGCTAAAAGTTTAGATGATGTTGAAACCAGTGACTCCGATACGATAGGTATTAACAATGGAGATGTAACAGATTGGGATCAAAATGATGTGTCTTATACTCGATTTGATGTTGAGACACACTCACGAGTTGAAGGGGGCGATATTTCAGCTGATTACCAAGAGTTTATTTGGAATGATGAACGTCCGATGATGACTGTCAGTTCTGCTGAAACCTACTTTGCAAATCCAATGCAAAAAAATGCAGATGGTAGTAATGAACCTGCCAGTTTATTTAGCCCATTTTGGGATGCTCGTTTGAAAGAGCCAAGTGCTATTGCCTTATTAATCGCAACGGGTGAGCTGCCATGGAGCGAAATTTTTGATGGACTTTCTGATAATGCATCGGCCAATGATATTATTCAATGGGTTTTAGCGGGTATAGCTGATCGAATTGTTGATGTGGGTGTGGATAACTTGGTTGCTCAGATGGAAGCACCTTTTGATTCTGTTGTTGAGCCACCGTTGCGTGAAGTAGCCGATCAGGCTAAAGATGCTGCTCTGGATCAATTGCCTAATTTTGATGACTTCATGCCATGATGAGTTTGAATAAAGCACATCAATCTGGTCAAGCGATGACGGAGTTTGTCGTCTCGGTGAGTTATGTCTTTTTAGGGCTATTTGTCATTATCCCGATGTTTGGCAAGTTGATGGATATGCAAAGCCAAACACAACAAGCATCACGTTATGTCGCGTGGGAACGGACAGTCTGGTTTGATCAAGGTGATGAGCCTGATGAAAGTGTACAAAGCATCGATTACTGGGAAAGCGTTGCAACACGAAGCGATGATGCGGTGATGGAAACAATGACCAACCGTTTTTTCTATGGTCATGGGCCTGGTGATTTGAAGCCAATTTCGGAAGCAGATTTGGGCGGAGAGACAGGTGATATTAATCCTATCTGGACGTATGTTCAAAGTAAAAACACCATGTATGGCGGCACTACATTAGGCACCGATGATGATGAAGATACTGGGAAAATGGATGGTGCATTGACACCTGCTATTGGTTATAAAATCGTTGATGTTATTAATGATGGCGTTAAGGTTATTGCTGATCCGGTCAATGAATTTTTAGGCATGTTAGGTGGCGATAATGACGACTTTATGACCTTTGCCTATGAAACAAAAAATTACTTTAGTCCTGTCCTCACAACTCAGTTAAATGTAGGTAATAGTCATGGTGGCGGAACGGGTGTTTGGGATCGCAATGCAGCTGGTGATTGGGGGTCGGGTATTGAAGATGTCATCTTCAGCAATTGGGATGGAAAACTAAAAGCGCGATCAGCTATTTTGGCAGATGGCTGGAATACACAGAGTTTGCAACATTACCAACAGCGTGCTGATGATTTTGTCCCATCAACATTATTTGATAATGCCCTCTTTGATGCCGTTATAACGATTGCTAGTTTTCTTGAAGGTGGGCCAAGTAATAGTGCAATAAACAAATTAGATTTTGGCGCGGTGGGTATTGAACCGATGCCAGCAGAAGATGGGGCACCAATGGCGGTGACAGAGGGTGGCGGTTTATCTGGCGGGTATTATTTTTATGATGATTGATAGAAAAAAGAGTTTTCTGATAGTAATAATGAGCTTTATTCTATTTGTTAGCACGACTGTGCACGCGAACTGTGATTTCGACGATTTTCCTATTATGGATGAAATGAGCGTTCAAGGCGTGATGGATGACGCAAATTATAATAATCGTCCAATGAGTATTCGTAGCTTTGTTGCTGATGCCAGTTACCATCAAGTGATTAATTATTATCACAAGGTTTGGGATAAACGTTATGACGACAGTGCTTTTGGTGTTTGGCATCAAATAACGACAATAACAAAAAAATGCATGATGACAGTACAACTTGCAGGACAGCAAGGCTCACCAAGTAGTGGTCGCCTTATCATTAGTAATCCATCTACAGCTAAAGCGAATAGTGTGGTGGGAGATGATATTTTAGCGCCACCAGATAGTGATGTTGTTTCTGATCTTATTACCAATGATGGTCCTAAAAAAGGACGTGTCACCATGCTATCAGCAGGTGGAAGTACGGGTGACGTAGCTGGTTTTTATCAAAGTGAAATGCAAAATAAAGGTTGGAGTATTGATCGGAGCTTTGCTGAAGGTGATGCTCGTGTGCTCGTGTTCAGAAAAGGGCTTAATATCAGTAATATCCTTATCATACCTGCAGGAAATATGACCCAAGTACTCATTAATGAAGAGATCATTAAATGATGCAGCTGCAAACAGGTCAAGCAATGGCAGAGTATGTGATTGTCTGTGCCGCATTGATCACTGCATTATTTTGGGGAGCTAATGTCGAGTGTGATGGTAGTGGCAATGGCAGTGATAAATGTATTTCAAAGCTATTAACAGTGATGCATGACAATTATGATGGTTATTCTAGCTCTATCTCTGGCGTACAAAAATATGGTGCCTATGCTGCAAGTGGTGATCCTGTAACGGGTGGCGGTGGGCCTGATGCAGGTGGCGGCCCTGGTAGTGGTGGTGGCGGTGATGGCACTTTAAACCCTGATGGCTTGACTGAGATTAAACAAGTAACCAGTGATAATGGTCTTGCTGTCTATGGTGAATTGTTACCCGATGGCAGTGTCGTTGATGCCAATGGTGATGTGGTTGGTTTTTATTCTGATGTGGATGACACCTTTACTGATAACAGTGGCAATACCACGTCAGCTGTTTTCAATAGCGTTGTGCTAGATGAGGAAGGCAATGTATTACATTTACGTGCAGTGACTTCGTGCACTCCCACTATTCCTAATTTACATCTTCCTAAGCCTGTTTATAGTTGGGGATATGTCAGTAAGGCCAGTGATAAAGTATTTAACAGTCTTAATAAAGAAGAAATGGATATTGGCAGCTTATGTACAGAACCTTCATTTAAAGTCGTCAAGAATGGACAATCTCAAGGCGGTCGAATTCTTAATAGTGAATATTTCGCTGCTGTTTTTGCTGTTGATGTAAGCGCTAATCCTTTGGCAGCCACAGCGAATGTTATTTATTGGGATGATTTAGGCATTTGTTCTGTCATGGTTAAAGGCTGGGATGCTGAGGTAGATCCTGATAACGATAAAGATGAAGATGAAATATATGCGGCACAGTTATTGGAATTCAATGACGATGATAAAAATCTAGGTGAAATTGATAAAATAGATTATTTCAATCAAACGGTTCTTTATGGTGTGCCAACACAGCTAAATGATTGCCCAACAACGATAATTATTAGTAAACCGTAAACAACATTAAATATTTAAATAATAGGTATTAACAGTATGAAGCAACAATCTGGACTACGTTTAACAATTATTGCCGTGATATGTGGTATCGCAGCGGCTGCTTTAACTGTGTTTTATTTAAAGCAAGTCGAAACCAAATATCGAAAAGCTAGCCAGCCGGTGCAAAAAACATTGGTCGCAGTGGTTGTACCCAAAGTAGACATTAAGAAAGGCAATGTGATTACGCCTAAATTGGTTGCATCACGGCAAGTACCACAAGAGTTTTTACCTTCGAATGCTATTTTTGCGAAAGACTTTAAAAAAGTGGTCAATAGAACGCTATTAATGTCGGTGCAAAAAGGCCGCCCGATGACATGGGAAGCGGTAACGGGTAAATCGGCAAAGACATACTCTGAAAATATAGAGTTAGGTCGACGTTCACGAAGTGTGAAGGTGAATAAAATTGATTCTTTTGATGGTCTATTGCGTCCAGGTGACCGTATTGATTTAGTAGGTAACTTCACTTTGTCTTCACTGGGTTTAGCTCAAGCGAGTGGAACGGGAACAACCCCTGAAAATATTGTCATGCCTATTCTTGAAAACGTAGAAGTGTTGGCGGCAGGTAAGGAAGATATGTATGGCCGTAAATATGAATACAGCAATAATAAGAAGTCTCCTGATGGATTTAATATGGAGTTCACCATTGTTGGTTTGAATTTAACACCGAAACAAATTGCTCGAGTGGAGCTAGCAGAAGGTGTGGGTGAAATGTTTGCGGTGCTAAGACATCCTAAAGATACGAGTATTGCGGACTTTAAATATGTGGGCGTTGAACTGTTATTTGAAAAAGATGAGCCTGAAAAAATTGACCTTGTAATGGGGGCAGATGGTAAACCTGTAGGTCGTATTGTTGGTGATAATATTGTTGATGAAAATGGCAATATTGTAGGTAAGATTGTGAATGGTAAAGCGGTATCATTTGATGGTACGCCTTTAGGCACCATTGTTGAAAATGTTAATCCTGATGATCCGATGTTGAGTGTTGCTGAAGTGGTTGATGTGGTACGTGATGCTGATGGCAATATTATCGGTAAGATTGTTGATGGCAAAATCATTGATGAATTTGGCAATGTGGTCGGTGAAATTAAAGATGGCCAGGCCGTGAGTTTAACCGGTGAAGTTATCGGTACTATTGATAAAGGTGTTGCTTTAGATATCAATGGTAATGAGGTCGACTTATCCACATCATCAGCGGTATCAGCCATTACGCAACAAGTCGTGAGAGATGCTGATGGTAATATAATTGGCACAATCGTTGATGGCAAAGTAGTTGATGAAAATGGCAATGTTATTGGTGAAATCGTTGATGGCAAAGTCGTTGATGCCGATGGTAATGTGATTGTCGACAATGTCGTGGTGGCAACTGAATCTCTTAATGCTGAAGTGGTGGTAAGAGATGCTGATGGTAATGTGATTGGCACAATCGTTAACGGCCAAGTTGTGGATGCTGACGGTAAAGTTATTGGCATCGTTAAAGATGGCCAAGTCGTTGATATGGACGGCAATGTGATCGCTGACAATGTCTCGATAAAAGCTGAAACGCCAGAGCGGGTAGAGGCTGAGGATACAAGGTCACAATATGCCATTGAATTTGTTGACTTTATCTCAGGCGGAACTGCTACGGATGGAATTGTTCCCGTAACTAAAGTACGGAAAGAATAATGATGACAACAACGAGACGAATAATAACTGAACCTAAAGAAAGTGATTTTATGAAAAATTTAACAAGTGGAATAACACAACTCTTATTTATAACGCTGTGTTTATTTGCAATGACAGCAATGGCTCACGCCCAAGATAAACGGGTTTTACCGACATCATTAACCTTATATGAAGGTGAGTCGAAGGTGTTGACTGCTCCTGATGTTGAGAGAATGTCAGTTGGTAAAACAGATCTGTTGAGTACAACGCTATTGAAAAATGGTGAGGTTGTATTAGGTGCTGATGCTGCTGGTGAAACAACCATGCAAGTCTGGTTTGCTGATGGCCACCGTGAGATTTTGCAAGTTGTTATTGTGCCTAGCAATGGTTGGCGTGAAGCGTATGAAGTAAAACAGTTACTTAAAGATGTCTCTGGTATCAAGGTAACGACATTAGGACGTCGCGTCATTATAGATGGTGAGTTGAAAGCACGTGATTTAGAGCGAGTTAACTTATTAAAAGAGCGTTATAGCGATATTTTAGTATTAGCCAGAACAATCACAACTGAACGCGAAGTATTAGAGATTAAAACCTTTTTGAAAGGTATTCCCGGCCTTAAGGTAAAGGTGATTGATCAAAGAGTGGTTGTCGATGGCAATATTCAAGATCGTGATTTAGAACGAATCAAGTTATTACAAGAGCGTTACCCAGATATTTTAGTATTGGCACGTGCGATTACACCATTTGAAGAAAAAATGATTTATTTTGATGTCAGAGTGACAGAGTTTTCTAAAGACCAAACAGAAAAGTTAGGTATTGATTGGCAAAAAAGCTTTAGTGGCCCAGTGTTGAATTTAGCTCGAAATGTCGTCGTCGGCGGTCAGGTCCAACCTAACTTATCGGGTAATTCAACCACAAAAGCATTTGATACCTATTCTACGGATGAAAGAGGTGGTGGTTCTTATTTTGGTATTGCAACTGAATTAACCTCTATTATTGATTTACTAGAAGAAAATGGTGCGGCATTAACACTGGCAAACCCTAGGTTAAGTGCTCGAAGCGGTGGTAAGTCTGACTTAACCGTCGGTGGTGAAGTGCCTGTTGTAACCAGCTCATCTAATGGTAGTAGTGTTGAATATAAAGAGTATGGTGTCATTCTCAACCTAGAACCAACATTGGATATGTATGACAATATTACAGCTAATATTGGTGTTGCAATTAGCCAGATAGACTTAGCGAATGCGGTAGGTGGTCAACCAGCATTTAAAAAACGTTCAACAACCAATGCTGTGAAGTTAAAGCCCGGTGAAACTTTAGTTTTATCTGGATTATTGACTCGAGAAGAGCAAGAGTCGACGAGTCAAATTAAGTGGTTGGGAGATATTCCAATCTTAGGTGCCTTATTTAGATCAAATAGCTTTATAACCGGTGAAACTGAAATGGTGATATTTATTACACCTACAGTTATGAATAAGTTGGATGAAGGTATTAATCAGGCTGAAATTTCTAAAGCCGATGCATTAGTAAGTACATTCGAGAATAGAAATACCAATGGCCTTCTGGACTAGACAACGACTATGTTTGAAATAAAAGTTTTAGATAAAAAAGGCAAAGAGGTTGAGTCAGTCCGCTGTGGTGCCGATTCTTGTGAAATAGGTAGCTCTCGTGATGGGATTCTCCGTATTCGTGGCTGGAAAGTCTCGCCGCGACATGCACGATTTACAAGAGAAATGGCCGGAATCTTTATTGAAGATGTCAGTAATGGTTCTGGTATTTCAGTTAATGATGAAACAGTTGATCGTCATGGCCCTATTTTAGAAAATGACGCGATAACTATTGGCGGTCATGTTATTGAAGTCAAAATTATTGATGAGGTCGTCGTTACTGCGGCCAATGATCTTGATAGCGCTTCGCCAGACCCCCTTAATGATGATCAGCAATTAGCAGTCACAAACAGAATATCTAAAGAGAAAACGGATTTACGTTCGCAATATATGGAATGGGCCCAATATGTTCATCAGGAATTATTACGCCAGATGGATTTACGGCGTATGCATATTGATGAGTTGACGCCCGCTAAGGTTAGAGAGCAATTATCAGAGATTGTTAAGGAAGTTATTGCAGGTATTGCGACGCAATTACCCGCTGATATTAATCATGCAGAATTAAGTAAAATTGTACTTGATGAAGCCATTGGTCTGGGTTGTTTAGAGGTGCTTTTAGCCGATCCAGATGTCACCGAAGTCATGGTCAATGCTTTTGATGATATTTATATTGAAAAAGCAGGACAATTAACCAGAAGTGAGGTGACATTCACCAGTGATGCAGCTGTAATGTCGACGATAGAGCGAATTATTTCGCCATTAGGTCGTCGTATCGATGAAAGCTCCCCCATGGTTGATGCACGTTTGGAAGATGGATCGCGGGTAAATGCGATCATCCCTCCTTTAGCGTTAAAAGGGCCTTGTATCACGATCCGTAAATTCTCAGATAAGAAATTAACGGATAGAGATCTGATTCGATTTGTCACCTTAAATGAATCAATGGTGACGTTTATTCGCATGTGCGTTGAGCAGAAAAAAAATATTATTGTTTCAGGCGGAACAGGTTCAGGTAAAACAACCTTATTGAATATTTTATCTAACTATATACCTGAAGCTGAGCGTGTTATTACAGTGGAAGATGCTGCCGAGTTGAAATTGGTGCAACCCCATGTTGTGTCATTAGAAGCTCGACCCGCTAATATGGAAGGACGAGGCCAAGTGACGATTCGTGACTTAGTTAAAAACTGTTTGCGGATGCGACCTGACCGTATTGTTGTTGGTGAGTGTCGTGGTGGTGAAGCATTGGATATGTTGCAAGCGATGAATACGGGACATGATGGTTCCCTAACGACTGCCCATGCCAATACGCCACGAGATATGTTGCGAAGAATGGAAGTGATGGTATTGATGGCGGGCATGGATCTTCCGGTATCGGCAATACGTGAACAAATAGCCTCAGCAGTTCATATTGTTATTCAGCAATCTCGTTTTGGTGACGGAACACGTAAAATCACTAATATTAGTGAAATTACCGGTATGGAAAGCGGCACAGTGCAGCTGAATGAGATATTCAAGTTTCAGCAAGATGGTTTTGATGAAGACGGTCGCGTTAAAGGTGATTTTGTGGCAACAGGTGTAGTGCCTCATTTTTATGATGAGCTGCAACAACGTGGTATTTCGGTTGATATGAGTATCTTTAAATCATGATTCAAGATCTGATAAGTGTTGGTTTACTGGCTGCCATTGTGTTGCTGACCTTTATTGCTGTGATGGGACTTATTTCCAGCTCAGGTGATTGGATAGCAAGTTTTTCAGCTTTTTATAAACAAAAGTTCACCAAAAATGCCAATAATCAATTAGCTGATATGTTTGTATTTACAGATGCCAGTAATTTGTTTTTAATCAATGTACTTGCTCTGATATTGATACCGGCATTTTTGCATTATTCGTTTCAATTATGGGTGGTCACATGGAGTGCGCTAGGGGTGTTGTTTTTTATACCTGGTATCGTGTGGGCAACATTGAGAAAGAAACGCTTAGCGAAGTTTGAAGAGCAGCTACCTGATGCCTTTATTATGCTATCAAGCAGTCTGCAATCAGGTGCTAGTTTAAATATGGCCTTAGAGACGGTCACCGCACAATCACCGGCACCATTGAGCCAAGAGTTTGGTTTATTGGTCAAACGTATGCGTTTAGGCGTGACCTTAGAAGATGCCTTACTGGAGCTTGAAGTACGATTGCCAATGCAGAGTTTTGTTATGGCTAGTTCAGCTATTCGTATCAGTCGTGAAGTGGGGGGTAATTTAGTTGAAACCATTAATACCATGGCTAAAACATTGCGCCGTAAAAAAATGATGGAAGGTAAGATTGATAGTTTGACTGCACAAGGAAAAGCGCAAGGTACTTTTATGGCTTTGCTACCTGTCATCTTAGCCATTTTACTCAGTTTTATTGAGCCCGAAGCAATGACAAAACTGTATACCACAACAGAAGGTCTAGTTGTTTTAGCTATCATGGTTTCAATGCAAGTACTGGGCTATGTGTTTATTCGCAAAGTCACGTCAATAGATACCTAGAAAAGGCCCGTTATGATTGATAATATTACGACATTTCTATCAAACTTAAGTTATGACCTTTTGGCATTACTGGCAGGATTAAGTCTTGGTGCGGCAGTGGCGAGCACACTCATGGTTATTGCCATTTTATTTGCGATGACAGCTAGTGAAGATAGAAAATATATGGATCCCCCTCCTGCTTTTATGATGCTTGTTTGGCCATTGGTGAGGTTAGTGACTTTTTTCGTCGGTAATCATTTACCTTCAACGTATCTCAATAAACTGGATATGAAATTACAAAAAAATGGTCTTAGCTTTATGATGACAGCAGAAGATTATTTTTCTGTTTGCCTTGTATTTGCCATGGTACTACCAGCATTAGCAGCTATTCCGATGGCAAGTTCAGGCGATATAAATGGTGGATTATTGCTGATTCTAGCGTTAATTGGCTATATTTTACCTGAGGCATGGGTGAAAGATTCTCGTCGTAAAAGAGATAAAGAAGTCGTTAAGTCACTACCGATTTATTTAGATTACCTCAGCATGTGTGTCGATGCTGGACTGAACTTTTCTGGTGCATTAAAGCAAGCAGTTGATAAAGGCCCAAAAGGGGCAATGAAAAATGAATTCAGGATTGTACTTCGTGATGTCAATTCAGGCCAAACTAGAGCTGATGCATTGGGTCGTATGGCAGAGCGTGTTGATCTTAAAGATGTAACTGTTTTTGTAAGCGCGGTAACTCAGGCTGAGAAAATGGGTACCAGTATGCGTGATACTTTGGTGATTCAAGCTGAACAGCGCTTAGATGAACGTTTTCAACGCGCTGAAAAGATGGCGATGGAAGCCCCTGTTAAGCTAGTGATTCCCTTAGTTATTTTTATCTTTCCCTTAACCTTCATGATTCTACTCTTCCCGATCATTGTTAAATTTATTGAACAGGGATCACTGTGAAACATGGCACCATCACCATTTCGCGAGAAAATGTTGAGGTAAGTAAACTACAAGGCCTGCAAACGCAAACAGTAAAAGAACGTTTGGGTGGTTTACTGGTGTTAGAACCATTACAAGCGAATCAAGCATTATGGATAACACCCTGTAACTCGATTCATACTTTTGCTATGAAATATGCCCTTGATTTGGTTTATTTCGATAAAAATAACAAAGTATGTGGATTGGTGGAAAATATAAAACCATGGCGTATGAGCCTATGTTTAAAGGCTTATGCGATAATGGAACTCCCAGTAAACACCATTAACCACTTCGATATTCGCTTAGGAGATAGTTGTATATGGCAAGATTAATTGTTCTTGTATGTGTTGTGATAAGCCTTATGGCCTGTACACAAAACTCAATTAAAGAGGTTCAAATCACCTTAGATAATCAGGTAGAAGCTGATACTCTTTATGCACAAGGGGATTGTGAAAAGGCGATCCCGTTATATAAGTCTTTAGCTGTAAGCATGACATCCGATACAAAAAGCCTGTTGAGACTAGGTAACTGTTACGCCAAAGCAAAAGATTATGGTCTGGCAGAACAAGCTTATCAACAAGCAATAATCCGTGATAATAGTTTTATAAAGGCTTGGTACAATTTATCTTATGTACGTGCTCAAGTATTAGCCGAAACGGTGATGCAAATGTATAAACATGTTGATCCTGGATCACCAGAAGCAGAAAATATAAGAACATTAACTCAGCAAGTCTTGGCACCATTTGAGATTGATCTAGATGGCGAAGCGGTTCAAGAATGAGTGATTCATTATCATGAACAATAAAAAATATCATGGACCAAGAGTTCTGGCATTGTTACGAGCCTACCGAGGTCAAGCAATGGTGGAGTTTTTGGTGGTGATGCCCGTTCTTATCTTATTAATATTTGGTGCTATCCAAATTGGTTTGATTTACTCGGCTAAAACCACCTTAAATTATGCCACTTTTCAATCGGCAAGATTGGGAGCGGTTAATAATGCAACGTATACCTCACTAAGACGTGGACTGATTAGAGGGATGGCCCCCTTATTTACCAGCAATGCATCACTCACTACGGTGAGAACTGATATTGATGAAGGTATTGATAGTGATAATGTAAAACGTGATGCTAAAACGGAAGTGGATACGTTTACAAAAATAATACGAATTAGTCCAACAAGTAACCATTTTAAATCATCATCATTCGGAGTTAAAAATGATGATGGTGTTTATGAAATCCCTAATGATAACCTTATGTATCGGCCGGAGTCTTTGTCTGATGGCGCCTCTATACAAGATGCTAATTTATTAAAAATACGCGTGCAATATTGTTATAAGTTAATGGTGCCACTGGTCAATAGAATTATTGGTAGTCTCAGTGAGCTCAATAATCAACGCACCAATCAACGTGTCTATGAAACAGTGAATGATCCCAAATTTGCAGATGCTAACCGCTATTATGCGAATGCCGCAGCGGGTGGCAGCTTATCTAGTTATGTTCAGTTATGTGGCGACCGAGCAAATTCAAATGAAGGTTTCATTATTTCTGCTGATGCTATTGTTAGGATGCAGTCGCCTGCTTTTGAAGAAGATGACGATGATGATTTTGGCTTAAATATGTGTGATGGCGTGAAGATGGCATGCCCTTAAATATTTTATTTGCCTTCGATTGCTTCTGATATACGTCACTTGTGATTCTTAGAGCTGGATTTACTATTAATTTAACCATTATCACCATCGGTTAAATTAAGCCCTTTTCCACGTAAGAGGTGTTTCTCGACAAATCCCATAGTAACGACACGTCTGAGAACCTTTCTGTTCCAACCTTCTTCAAGTTAAACATATTCTGACCCTGTTCGGCGGGGATATGATTATGTAAGCTCATTTAGAATTGAAGTCATGTCATCCACACATTTCTGAAATAAGTCGTGAGATTTATCTGTCAATATGAAATGGACAGATCGATGATCTTTGGGATTCACTTTTTTTTCAACTAAACCATCTTTAATTAATCTTGATAAATGTCGACGAACAGTTGCTTCTGAAGCAATGTCTGCAAGTAATAACTGTTTCAGCGTTAATGGTGTCCCTTCATGTTCATGATGCCCTATCTCAATTGAGATATCGAAATCCTTGTAGGATATTAGCCCGGGTAGAAGCACCAAGTGCTCCCTTAATTCTCTTAGCTTTCTATAGTGCTGCATATTTAAAGACTGTCTCCTCATTTTTGGTAAAACACTGTAGCAGAAATAACAAAATATAAAAATCTAAAGTTAGTGGTCAAAATGACCACTAAAAACAATTGCTTATTGCTTTTGTTAAGCTACTATTACTTGATATTAAATTTGTCATAGACTTAGTGTTAGTCCGCCTCCATCACAAAATAGAGGAATATTTTTCCTTTTGATGATGCCCACATCTTTAAATGATGTCATGTCCTATTCTTCTTTACATCGACAGCGCATCGATGATTTTTAAGTAAGGTTCTTAATTGAAATTCATACAAAAAATTCGTCCATATTATCGTATTTATCACACGCTATTGATATTGATTATTTCTATTATTATTAGCGAAATAATGAGCCACTTTGTTGTTAATTTCATCTTAATGCCAGAATCAAAATGGGAAGCTATTTTGATTGATACGAGCATTGTTTTATTGTTGCTTATTCCGAGCCTTTATTTTTTTGTGTTTAAGCCTAAAAAGAATATGCACCAGCAGTTAATGGAGTTTGATAAATCCGATGAGAAGTTGAGTCTTCTCATAGCCAATAGTTCGATAATGTTGTTTTCTTTGCAAGTAAAAGACTCTCAACTACATACGGAGTGGGCAAGTGAAAATATCGAACGTTTATTAGGCTACAGCCAAACAGAGGTGTCTGCTCCTGATTGGTGGTTATTACATATTCATCCACAAGACCGAGGGCAGATTCTTGCTGAATCAGCAGTATTGCTTGAGGGGCTTCCTATTGCGTGTGAGTATCGTTTCCTGCATAAAAACGGGACATATATTTGGATCCATGATGAACAAAAAGTAGAATTTGATGAGCAAGGGAACCAGTCAAGTATCGTCAGTATCTGGACTGATATTACGGGGCAAAAAATGGCTGAGTTAGAACTTAGTATTGCCGCCCATACATTTGAGTCTCGTGAAGGAATTATGATTACGGATGCTGAGATGATTATTCTTCGCGTTAACTCTACATTCGAGAAGATAACGGGCTTTACTCAGGAAGAGGTTGTGGGAAAAACGCCTGCAATACTTAAATCTGGCCGGCAAGATAAAGACTATTACCGTGCCATGTGGCAAGAAATTTTTCTAAACGGTTTTTGGCAAGGCGAGATTTGGAATAAACGACAATCTGGTGAGGTATATGCCGAGTTACTGACTATTACTGCCATAAAAGATAGTAATGAAAAAGTGATCAATTACATTGGGACTTTTCATGATATTAGTGATCGTAAGGCAGCAGAAGAAGAAATTAAAACTTTTGCATTTTATGATTCCCTCACATCCTTACCTAATCGAAGGTTATTGGATGACCGAGTAAATCAAGTTATCACGTCTAGTTCTCGCTCTAAAGAACATGTAGTGCTCATGTTTTTGGATATAGATCGATTCAAAGCATTAAATGATAGTTATGGTCATAAAATTGGTGACCAATTATTAATGGAAGTATCGTCTCGGCTTAAACTATGTGTTCGAGAATGTGACACGATTGCCCGATTTGGCGGTGACGAGTTTGTATTAGTGGTGTCCAGTTTAAGTGAGGACATAATAGAAGCAACGGCTCAATCTAGGGTTATAGCAGACAAGGTGCGTGTACTTTTATCTGAACCCTATGAGCTTTTGTGCTCTATAAAGGGCGGTACTCAGATTATTAAATATGACTCTAGTGTAAGTATTGGAATAGCTTTGTTCTCTGGTGATGAAGTGGGTACTGATGAGCTTATAAAGCGTGCAGACATAGCGATGTATGAGTCTAAATCATCTGGACGTAATTCGGTATGTGTATTCGATCCTAATATGCAAGCTACCCCTACTATGACCCCGGAACTTTAAAGGCCCAGCACATACAATTATTGAAACAATAGTATAAGTGAAAATTCAGGTTTATACTTAGCTTGTATATAGCTCATC
>ENA-ORXI01000277-ORXI01000277.1-sediment-metagenome-genome-assembly--contig:-NODE-277-length-41496-cov-12.683986_pt1 | contig 41496 bp, 39 predicted proteins | sample MGYA00237861_ERZ511468 | MGnify/ENA primary metagenome ERZ511468 (study PRJEB26299, sample SAMN06266213) | sediment metagenome | isolation source: Hudson Canyon methane seep mesocosm | place... | reverse complement strand
GGATTCGAACCCTTGATACGTTGCCGTATACACACTTTCCAGGCGTGCGCCTTCGGCCGCTCGGCCAGCTCTCCTATCTTTTTGGCTGTTCAACGAGCGTTGAACAGCCGTGCATAATAATGCAATTTATATTTTTTTGCAATAATTAATCGTAACTACTCAGTAGTGATTTTAAAAAACAAGTCTTAGCTCTGAAGCCCTCTATAGCTGGATGCTTACAAGGGCATAGGTAAATAGTGCAATACAGGAGTAATTGCCGAGAGAGTTGAGGATAGAAGGCTCCAAACAATTCTCTTTTACATTTTTGTTTTTTTTGAGTAATAAAGAACAAGAAAAAAGAAATACTTTAATATCTCCTCACCCAACCCTCTCCAGCAAGAGAGGGCTTTAGAGCAAGGTATATTACAACTTAAGACACTGATTAGTTACAATTAATTTTGCCGTGCTTCTAGCTCATCCCAGCGTTTATAGGCTTGTTCTAAATTAGCTTCAATTTCTGTTACTTGATCCAATACTTTTTGGGTAGCATCTTGAGCTTGCATATAAAAATCGGCTGAACTGATTTGCTCTGTTAATTCAGCTTGTGTAGCTTCTAACCCATCAATATCAAGGGGCAATTGTTCTAATTCTTTTTGTTCTTTAAAGCTAAGCTTTTTCTTTGGTACTTCAGCCGCTTTTGGTTTTTCCTTTTTTTCTGAATTAACGGCTTTTGTAGCAGCTTCCTGTTGTTTTTTTCGCTGTTCTGATAGTGCAAACCATTCTTCGTATCCACCGAGGTATTCATTTACAACACCTTCCCCTTCAAACACGAAAACACTGGTCACTACGTTATCTAGAAATGCCCTATCATGGCTGACTATTAATAGCGTCCCTTGATAATCAACCAGCTTTTCTTCTAGCATTTCCAAAGTTTCCAAATCTAAATCATTGGTGGGTTCATCCATAATGATTAGATTGGCTGACTTGGTAAAAAGCCGAGCTAATAGCAGCCTATTCTTTTCACCACCTGATAAACTTTTTACGGGTGACCTGGCTCTTGCTGGTGCAAATAGAAAATCAGCCAAATAAGACATCACATGTCTTTGTACACCACCCACTTCAATAAAGTCATTTCCATTGGCAACGGTATCGGCTACGGTTACTTCAGGGTCTAATTGCTCTCTTAATTGGTCAAAGTAAGCGAGTTCAATTTTTGTGCCCTGCTCTACTTCGCCAGTTGTTGGTTCAAGTTCCTTTAAAATTAACTTTAATAGAGTTGATTTACCTGCACCATTTGGCCCTAATAAACCAATTTTATCACCACGTTGAATTGAGGCGGAGAAGTCTTTTACAATCGTTTTATCACCATAACTAAAACTCACGTTAGTGGCTTCAATAACTTTTCTACCTGAAGCTTCACCTTTGCTTAAATTTAATTTGGTGGTCCCTTGTAAATTACGTCTTTCTGAACGCTCATTCCGTAATCTTTTTAATGCTCTAACACGACCTTCATTACGGGTTCTTCTGGCTTTTATACCTTGCCTAACCCAGACTTCTTCTTTAGCTAGTTTTTTATCAAACTCGGCATTTTGATTAGCTTCATCTTCTAATGCTGCGGCTTTTCGGCGTAAATAGTCTTGGTAATTACCTGGCCATGAGACTAAGTTACCTCTATCTAAATCTACAATACGTGTCGCTAATTTTTGCAAAAAAGCCCTATCATGAGTCACAAAGAGCACAGCCCCTTGAAAGGCTAATACTTGCTCTTCTAGCCAGGCAATACTTTCAAAGTCTAAATGGTTGGTTGGCTCATCTAATAATAAGACTTCGGGTTCAATCACCAGTGCTTGAGCTAGAGCCACTCGCCTTTTCCATCCCCCCGATAAGCTACTAATTTTCACATCAGCGGGTAAATTTAATTTAGTGAGGGTTGATTCAACACGTTGTTGAAAATGCCAGCCATTATGTGATTCTAATTTATGTTGCAAATCACCCAGTTGCTTTAATGATTCTTCCCCTCCATCCATGGTTTCTAATAAATGATGATATTGTGAAATCCAGCTACCTAATTCACCCAATCCACCTGCGACTGCATCATAAATGGTTGCTTCTTCGTCTAATTCGGGTGATTGTTCTAACCAGGCCAGTTTTAATTGCGGTTCGCGCCAGACTTCTCCATTATCTGCATGCACACTGCCCGCGATAATTTTCATTAACGTTGATTTACCCTCGCCATTCCTCCCTAACAAACCAACCTTCTCTCCGGGGTCTAATTGAAAGTCTGAATTTTTTAATAAGGCGTGGGTTCCATAAGCTATGGAGACATTACTTAATCGGATTAATGGCATTTATTTTGTAGAAACCTTCTTAATAAGTCCAGTGCACGTATAGCGGCCTGGTTTTGTTTTCGTTTGATGGGACCTGCAAGTATATGTCTATTTTGCACAATCCCGTTAGCTGTTAACAACACATTATATATAACTATGCTTTGTTGTTTATCTTCAAATTGTTTTTTATCACCTTGATACATCTGTACCAGCACTAAATCAGTCTGGTTTTTTTGCTTTAATTTTTCAGCTATAGCGGACGCTATCTGTATTAAGTCGCCCTGCATGGGTAATTCAAGATCGGTCATTAAACAGCCTATTGATTGCTTATAACTTGCATTTAACAACCAGTCTTGCCCTATACATTTAGCTGATATTAAGCCTTGGCTTGCAGTTTCCAGCAGCGAAAGCGTCATTTGTTTTTCGATCATTAACTGATTAATCACCGAAATAAAATTCATCGATGGTTTACCAGGCTGATCACAAACAAACACGGGGTCCCCTATCAAATCAAGCACTTGTTCAACCGTGGTGTTAATGTCTGATTCGTCAGCATTGGCTGCAAATAATAATTTGGTTTGCACCTCGTCGGGAGTAGCTCTAAAACTTAGCTGAACACTGTCTGGAAGCTGATAGTCATTGAGTTTCTGCTGTAAATCTGATTCGCCTATACCGACTGATTTAATGGTATATAACTTGTCAGCCTGCAATACAAATCGTTTTTGCAAGGCATTTTTTATTTGCTCACTAAACATATTGCGCATTTCTGTTGGTACACCAGGCACAAAAACAAACCAGCAGCGATTTTGTTGAATGGCAAATCCGGGGGCCGTTCCCCAGGCATTATCAATACGCATTGCACCCTCTGGAAAATAGGCTTGCTTACGATTAATATCTGCCATTTTTTTATCTCTGTTAGCAAAATAATGTTCAATTTGCTGTAACGCTTCTGTATCCAGTTGCAATGGGCTATCAAATGCTGAGGCCACGGCTTCTGCGGTTAAATCATCAATCGTTGGACCTAAACCACCGGTACATATACAAAAATCAGCGCGATGCGATATTTCTTTTAACAAATCAACTAAATCTTGTAACTTATCGCCTACCGCGGTATGTCTTGCAATGGAAAAGCCCATTTCAACCAGACGTTGAGATAACCAGGCTGCATTAGTGTCTGCAACTTGTCCGGTAATAACCTCTTCTCCCTGGGAGAAAATTTCAGCAATAGGATTACTCATATAAGATCATTTATAAAAGACCAAACCAAATGGGTAAGGTTAACATACTACATAGGGTCGTTAGAGTGACTGCCATTGCATATAAACCACTATCTAATTTATACCGATCACAAAAAACGATGCCTAGAACCATACTAGGCATGGCCATATCTAATACGGCGGCCGCTTTATATTCATCACTCAAAGTTAAATAAGACGCTATTTGCATGACCAACAAAGGCATAAACAGCAGCTGGATCACTACAATAGGCACTATATAAGGTAAGTTATCTAATCGAATCGTCTTCCAGCTTAAGGCCAGTCCCAAAGAAAATAACATTAAGGGGACTACCGCTGCAGAGAGTTGATTTAAAACGCCATCAAGCCATAATGGAGACGGAATTTGATTCAGATTTAAAACCACTGCAACAAAGGCTGCCCAAAAAGGCGGGGTATTTAAAAAAGACAACATCGGTCTATGATCGCCCTTATCCTCACCATAACAACGGGCTATCAATATTCCCACGGTAAACACTAATGGAGCGGCGGCAAACAAATCCAGTTGAATAGCAACCGATCTTGCCCAGTGACCAAAAGCCTGTTCTAAAACAGGTAAACCTAAATAAGTGACATTTGGAAAAGCTGTTGCCAGCAAAATTGCACCTTTTTGAGGTCGAGTCAGCTTAAAAAAATACGTTAATAGCCAAATCAGCAACAAACTGACCAGTATTCCACTCACACCTAGCAAACTAAACTCTATGGATTGCAGTCCCAGCTTTGCTGACCATAAAACATCTAACACCAACGCTGGCAAGAAGACATAATAAACAACTGTGGTTAAAACCAGTCGTGTTTGTTCCGCAGCTAACCCCGCTGGCTTGATAATTCTCCAGCCAGCTCCACAGGCTATGACCAAAGTCATTTGTATTAGTGTTAAGGTCATAATCATTATTTTATTAACAAGAAACTATTTTAGCATTCGCACCTTAATAGTTCTGATAAAATACGTCTCTAAAATTTGTTTAAACACCTTTATCTGGATAATGACTTTATGACAGAATCATTTGTTTCTAAAAAACCCATCCCTGTTCGTGAAAGACTAATTATGGCACTGGATGTTCCTAGTATTCCTGAAGCTCAAGCACTGGTTGAAGAGCTAGGCGATTCTGTTATTTTTTATAAAGTCGGCATGGAACTCTTTATGTCTGGCGATTATTTCGCTTTTATTGAATGGTTGAAAGCAAGAAATAAGAAGGTTTTTGTTGATTTAAAATTCTTTGATATTTCAGCCACTGTCGGTCGCGCCATTAAAGCTCTCAGCAGCAAAGGGGTAGACTTGGCAACCATTCATGGTAATGATGCCATTATGGAAGCGGCGGCGGCTAATAAAGGTGATTTAAAGGTTTTAGCTGTTACGGCATTAACCAGTCTTGATCGTGGTGATTTAGATGATTTAGGCTTTAAATGTGATGTGCGTGATTTAGTGTTATCACGTGCTAAACGTGCACTAGAAATTGGCTGTGACGGAATTGTTTCTTCCGGTCTTGAAGTATCAATGATCAGAGAAGAATTAGATCACCGCTTATTAGTCATTACTCCAGGCATACGCCCTGTTGACAATCGTGTTGATGATGATCAAAAACGTGTAGTCAGTGTTGAGCAGGCTTTTCAAAATGGAGCAGATTATATTGTGGTTGGACGTCCGATTCGTGATGCCGAAAATCGTCAGCAAATGGCAGAGAAAATTCAGGGACAGATTTTGTCTCAATTCTGAGGAACATAAGGACGCACTTATATACAAGTAAGTGTATACTTACATTTTGGATGATGGATTTAGCTAACTCTTATGAAATCTCTGCTAACAGTTCGACATGAAATCACCCTTTTCTTGTTATTACTTTTAGCCGTCTTTTTTTATCTGCATAATGATATTACCAAAACAGCCAAATACGTTAAATCCGAAAACTGTGCTGACTGCCATGAATCGCTTTTTCAAGCATGGCAGCAACATACCTTACACCCCCATATGTTTAGACCAGTGGAATCTGAAGCTGATATTCAAGCAGATTTCACTCAAAACAATCCTGTAGTCTCTTTTACACTTAAAGATATTGAGTTTGTTATTGGAAACAAATGGGAGCAAGTATACGCCCGTATGATAGATGGCGAATATTACCCATTACCTGCAAAATGGATGATTACAACTCAAAAATGGGTGCCTTATAAAGTAAACACCTGGCGCCAAACGCCCTTATCAACCCAATGCAATGGCTGTCATACTACTGGCTTCAACCCAGACACCTACGAGTTTTCTGAATTTGGTATAGGTTGTGAAGCTTGTCATGGTCCAGGAAGTTTGCACGTGCAGCAAAAAAAACAACAACTAAATATTGAATGTTCAATTTGCCATCAAAACGATCTTGAAACTCAGCAAAAAACAATTATTGTCTCGGTTAAAAATTCAGTTTGTGGACAATGTCATTCCAGGGGACAGCAAACTGTAGATAATGAGCATATGCAAACCAGCTATCGCTTTCCTTTAAATATGGTCCCTGGTGATGATTTACCAACGTCTTATCAGACTTTGACAGAAAACAAGGATAAGGATAGAAAATTCTGGTGGGGCAATGGTTTGTCAAAAAACAGGCATCAAGAATTTGCTGATTTTTCTGTATCTAAACATAGCCTGGCACTTAAGTTACTAAAAGAGAAACATAGCGATATACGCGGAAAACTAACCGATGACTGTTTATCCTGTCATTCCGCTGATTATATATTGGCAAAAAATAAAAAAGACGTCACACTACTGAATGCAGAAAACGGCTTAACCTGTGTAGTCTGCCATGAACCTCATGGGCTAAACAGGAAGTTTCAACATCTTAATAGTAACGAACATCGATGCGGATTATGTCATGCTGATAGCATATCAATAAAAGCGGCTAAAACTGGAAAACCTCATACGCCCTGCCCTCCAAGTGCAGCAAGCTGTGCTGATTGTCATATGCCATATATTGTCAAATCAGGAGGAGCATACCCTATACGTAGTCATGCTTTTAAAATAGTCCCACCTGTCGCCACTAAAAAATATGACGTACCCAATTCATGCCAAAATGGAGGCTGCCATCAAGATAAATCTTTAGATTGGGCTACAAGCAATTTTCAATCATATTACCCCAACTGGCAAGAGAACCAATAATGCCAGTCGAAAAAAACGCCTTAAATAAGCACCTCCCTTTCTACAAACGCTTTGGTTTTAAATTGAGCGCCAGTTATATACTCGCCCTAACTCTAGTTTTGTTTTCTGCAGGTCTAATCACACTGCAAATATCACAAAATATATTTGAACGTTTAGTACGTTCACAGTTTAAACATGCATTAACTGTCAACGAAAATTTTATAGAACAATACACCAGATCTTTAGAAACCTGGGTTAAGCATCTAGCAGATGAACCTAAGCTACAACTTGCTTTAAACTCTCCCAACAACATTGATATTAATGCATTTTTAACCGAGCACAAGGCCGTTTTTTTTCTTGATACAACTGTTATTTTACTAAATAAACAAGGTAAGGTGATATACAAATCTCATGATTGCAACTGCCTTGGAGACTCTTTTCTAGGGATTGATGTTGTTAAACAGGTTTATACTGACCATACAATTGCCAGTGCCATTGTGCATGAAGAAAATCATTTTAGTTTTTATTCCGTGTCCCCCGTCTCTTTTAATTCAAATCTCGTCGGGTTCGTTATTGTAGCCAAACGTATCAACCATGATTTTGCCAACACCTTAAAAAAGAATACTAATATTGATACCTCAATTGTTCGTGATAGAGCCATTATGGCCACTACCTTGACCTATGAACAACACCCTCTCATAGATCTACCACTCCCCTACCTTGAATACCTTGGGTTACTTGAAAACCCAGGACGAGACATTCATATCCAATTCACTAATCAGGATTATTTTGTCGTTGCAAAGAAATTACAGCACATGGATATTGGTCTAAGCGGCTCAATAATGTTAGTTAAATCTCGCCAGGAACTGGCAGCGATGGAACAAATATTAGTTACTCAGTTTGGACTACTCACTTTGATAGCCTTAAGCATCATCATGCTAATGAGCTTACGCATATCAAAAACCTTTATCTCACCCATTCAGCAATTAACAGAAACTTCATTACGCATTGCCGAGGGTGAATCAGGCGTAAAAGTAAATATTAGCCAACAAGATGAAATTGGAATTCTGGCAAATAATTTCAACACCATGCTAAGTAAGATTGAACAAAAAAATGCGGCAATACAAAAACAAAATGAAACACTGGATCAAAAAGTAACAGAAAAAACACAGTCATTAATCAGTACAATGGATGAGTTAAAAAAACTCACTATAGCCGTAGAGCAAAGTCCCGCCAGCGTTATTATCACAGATCTTGATGCCAAAATTGAGTATGTTAACCCCAGCTTCGAGAAAATTACAGGCTATACATCAGATGAAGTTGTAGGAAAAAAGCCCAACATCCTCAAGTCAGGCCATACTACTGATGAGGAATACCAAACATTATGGGAGACACTATTATCTGGTAAACCTTGGCGAGGTGAATTTTACAACCGTACCAAACAAGGTGAATTATATTGGGAGCGTGCATTAATCACGCCAATTAAAGGGGAAAATAATCAAACCACTCACTACCTTGGAATTAAAGAAGATATAACTGCCTATAAAGCCTATGAGCAAAAGCTTATTGAGCAAGCAACCTATGATCCATTAACCTCGTTACCAAATAGAGTACTGGCTAAAGATCGCTTAAGCCTCGCCTTATCAACTGCTTCCCGAGAAAAGTCACTAGGCGCTTTAATCTTTATAGATTTAGATAATTTTAAAATGGTTAATGACACATTAGGCCATCAAGCTGGAGATAACTTATTAATTGAAGTCGCCAAAAGACTGCAAAATTCTGTACGTGAAGGTGATACTGTTGCCAGATTAAGTGGCGATGAATTTTTGATTATTTTAAGTGGCCTTAAATCTCATTTTGACGCTGAAACAGTAGCTGAAAAAGTACTAGAAGAACTAGGAAAGCCGATCAGATTACAGTCTCAAGAATTAATTGTGACTGCAAGCCTGGGTATTACAATTTTTCCTAGCGATGACTCTAACCCTGATAATTTAATGCGCAATGCAGATACAGCAATGTACCAGGCAAAAAATTCAGGAAAAAATGTATTTTGTTTTTTCTCTGACAAGCTGAATGCACAAGCACAACAACGCCTTAAAATGGAACAATGCTTACGTAAAGCACTACAAAAAGACGAGCTTAGTTTACATTATCAACCCATTATTAATTCAGCTAACCAACAAATCGTTGCTGCTGAAGCACTTGCTCGCTGGCATAGCCCAGAGCAAGGCTTTGTACCACCTGAAACGTTTATTTCACTCGCCGAAGAAATTGGTTTGATTGAACCCATTGGGAACTGGATCTTATGGACAGCTTGCAGACAGGCAATGTTGTGGGCAGAGCAAGGAAGACCATTAAAAATTGCCATCAATATATCCCCTAAACAGCTGAGCAAAAGCGATGTATTTCTTAAAACGGTTAAACACGTATTGCATGAAACCAAATTACCTACTCGCTATTTGGAACTTGAGTTAACCGAAAGCTCATTAATCCAAAATCCGGAAGAAAGTGTAGTCCTATTAAATAATTTAAAAGACTTAGGCATTCGACTTTCTATCGATGATTTTGGAACGGGGTATTCATCACTCAGTTATTTAAAATATTTTCCTTTCGACACGCTAAAAATTGATCGATCATTTATGGAGGGTGTTCCTGAGGATGAATCAGATAGTTTGTTAACTGCTAATATCATTAGAATGGCACATGACTTAGGTATGGAGGTTGTAGGTGAAGGTGTTGAAACTAAACAGCAACAAGCATTTTTAACTCAAAATACTTGTGACTTATTACAAGGCTATTACTTTAGCCACCCCTTACCGGATAAAGAGTTTAGCCTTTTGCTTTCTCAAAAAAGCAATAAATAACGCATACTTTTCATAACTGTCACAAACTTTTACTAAATTTAAAGCAAAAAAAAGCGCGGATTAACCGCGCTTTTTTATTGACAACTTATACTGATTATTACCAGTTATAACTTAAAGTTGCATAGATATTACGGCCTGGCATAGCAATACGACCTTGTGCTCTACTATGGTTTGTATAACCACCTAAATGGTCGAAACGTTTACTACCTACAACATTTTCAACCCCTGTACCAATGACAACGCCATGATAAGGCTCATATTTACCACGAAGGTTTAATACCATATAACCATCAGTACTCTGTTCCTGGTTGTACCCAGCCACATCACCTTGATCCGCATAGAAAACACCTTCAACAGCGCCCATCCAGCCAGATTGTTCATAAGTTAATTGAGTTCTACCATTTAATGGTGCGATACGATATAAATCAGTATCACCCGTTGGTGAGTTAACCCGTTCGCCACGAACATAGTTTAAACCCGCATCTACACGCCAGTTATCAGTTAATGTATACCCTGCTTCTAAATCAACACCATAAAATTGGGCCTGGATATTGCTCCACTGAAGATCTGCAACTGCACCCATCATTCCCTTACTTGCATCAGAAGCTGCTGTATCAATGCCTTGAATATAATTATCAACATAATGGTAGAAGAATCTAGGTGCTACATATGCATTTTCATTATGCCAATCAAAACCTAAATCAAACTGATAGGCTGTTTCATGCTCCAGCTCAAGGTCTCCTAGATAAGTATTACCATCTGCAAACCCACCAACAGCACTATTTCTTGTCCATAAATATAACTCTTGGTATGTTGGAGCTCGGTTTTTACGTCCCAAACCAACTTCTACCTCAAGTTCTGATGAAATTGAATGACGTAAAACAGCAACCAAATCTACAAAATTAAAATTGCGACTTCTATCGGTAGCATTAAAAGCATCCCGGTCATCACCAGTCGTTGAGCCCATAGCATTATTTGGAGAGCTCACAATACCAGCATCAGACCATGTATGAGTATACCTTGCACCTAACTCAAGAGAAGTGTCAGTTGCAATATCACCAGACCATTCAGTAAATATACTGTATCGATCTCTTTCTACACCATTGAAAAAATTGGTTTCCATCACCCCCATGAGGCTATTTGCATCATGATTAGACTGATCACCATTGACTCCAACAGTCAAAGCACCATCAAACAGAGGCATTTCAACAGCTAAATCAATACCTCCAGCCTCGACCTCAGTTCTATTCGACATATTAGTTGCTGGAGTACGCATTAAATAGTTATTCATCAAATGACGCATTTTTTGATAAAAGACATTCGTTTTCAGCTTGTACCCATCACCTAAATCCCATTTGTAATTAGCATCATACAAACCACCTCTTACATACACAATATCCATTGGTAACGCTGGAGTACCAGTATGCCCAGTATTATTATTACTGTAATTGATACCAAACTCATGGCCTTCACGCTGATAACCATAGCCAGCAGTAAATGCTTCACGGTCATAACGAGTATTTGCTTGCTTCTCGTTATCTTTAATTTTGTAATCACGCCCCTGCTCTTTACTACCGCTCAGGTATAACTTGTGTTCCTTATTGGCAACAGAACCTAAAATCGCCCCATAATGTCCATCATCAACTGAACCATAGCCCATCGATGCCGTACCACTAGTGATGATATTGTCATCTTCAGCAAAACGGCCTTTTTTAGACTCAGCGTGCATAGAACCACCAAAGGTCTCTATACCACTACTAACAGGTGAAATGCCACGATGCACTGTTAATTTTCCAGTTAACGGTGCAGGAATGTGACTTAACGGTGGATCCATACTGTTTGGACCTACCTCTTTCATATTGGCACCATCAATAGAAATATTGATACGGTTGCCAAACATGCCTCTATATGAAGCTATCCCTGTTAACGGACCATTACGGTTTACGTTTGCTCCAGGAACACGTTTTAATAAGGATGCTGTATCTTTAAGGCCTGATGAATCAGGTGCTGTACCAAAAGTACCCGCACGCATTGCACTGCCTTCTACAACGATTGTCGGTAACTGCTCATGATCAGCAACCGCCTGAAATGGTATAGCTAGTACAGTTGCAATAGCTAAACTAAGTTTTGTATTCAATTTTATCCCCTCTGGCTTCAATTGTATAACATAAAAGAACTATATAAGCATATTCTAGTCCAGTCTTTAATATGCAACTAAACAACAATAACTTACATTAAAGCAACAAAACCCAATTAATTAAACTATGTTATATGCCACATATAGCATAGGTCATATGCCACAATTAGTTGAGTCATTCAATTTACTTAAGCTTTACTGATACCCATTCCCTTCTCTATATGATATTGTTCTACCACTATGGAATTTCATCTTACATTTAATGCATCTTATTTCGCCGCCTTTACCATGGGACTGTTTAGCAGTCTTCACTGTATCGGCATGTGCGGCTCTATTATTGGCACATTGACATTAAGCCTAAAACCCGAAATCAGGAACAATAAACTCAAGCTACTCCCATATGTTCTCAACTATAATTTTGGTCGTATCACCAGCTATACTTTAGCTGGTTTTTTGGTCGGCTTTCTTCAAGCAATTGTAATACTCCCGTTAGGCCTGGAAAATGGTCACAGAATTTTACAACTACTCTCTGCTGCCATCATGATTGGTGCGGGGCTTTACCTTGCAGGCTGGTTCCCTCGATTCGCATATATTGAAAAAGCTGGCTCTAAATTATGGAAATTAATTGAACCCTTTGGACGCAAGCTAATCCCTGTTAGCACTCATACCCAAGCCTATCTGTTTGGCGTAGTTTGGGGCTGGCTACCCTGCGGACTAGTCTATGCCGCATTGGCTCTGGCCGCAACAACTGGTGATGTATTTAGAGCAGGCATGACGATGCTTGCATTTGGCTTAGGGACTTTACCTTCTGTGCTAGGTGTCGGTATAATGACTAACATATTAACCAAGCTGTCCCAAATGTACCGCTTTAAACAGGTTGTAGGATTACTTTTAGTCTTAATCGCCTTAATTGCAGTATTTCCTGAGCTTAACCCAATGCGTTTACAGCATATTTAACCCGATATTTTAAACTAGTTATTTATGGATTACTTTAATTCAAACATTGGTCAGTCCCCTGTTTTTGAATCGCTTCTTCGTAGCGCAAAAATGGTTGCAGCGACTGACGTAACCATTTTAATTAAAGGAGAAACAGGCACAGGTAAGGAAGTGCTTGCCAATGCTATCCAAAAAGATAGTGCGCGTTCAGACAAACCATTTATTACCTTAAACTGTGCTGCATTACCCGAAGGTCTTGTTGAGTCAGAGCTATTTGGTCATAAAAAAGGTGCCTTTACCGGGGCAGTTGCAAACAAACAAGGTTTATTTCATGCGGCCAATGGTGGCACGCTATTTTTAGATGAAATAAACTCTCTACCTATGGCCATACAGACTAAGCTTTTACGCTTTTTGGAATCTGGGGAGTGCCTTGCTGTAGGTGAAACAAAACCTTATATTGCAGATGTTCGCGTTATAGCAGCAACTAACTCTGATCTTCATAAACAAATTTCAGACGGCGGCTTTCGTCAAGATTTATTCTTCCGCCTTAACGTTGTTCCTATTGAACTTCCCCCTCTAAAACAACGTACTGAAGATATTGAAGCGCTTATCAATCACTTTTTAACTCAATTTTCCAGTAGCTACTCTCTTGTTTCCCCAAAATTTAGCAAACAAACACTAAAAGTTCTACGCGGTTATCACTGGCCAGGAAATATACGTGAATTACGCAATTTATGCGAACGTTTGAGCATTCTTTTATCAGGTCAGTCAATTGAGCCTGAAAACCTTCCTCATGAATTTAGCAATTGCTTAAGCTCACCAGATGAATCCACTTTTATTTTACCTGAAAGCGGCCTGGACCTAGACGACTTAGAAGCTGATATGATTCATCAGGCGCTTGCAAGAACTAATGGGAATCGCAGCAAATCTGCACGATTACTGGGATTATCACGTGACACCTTACTTTACCGAATTAAAAAGCACGGTATCGCAATACAATAAATAAACACTCTGTCTTTGATTGTTAAAACCTTACCCATTGAACAGTAAGGTTATCACCTTTACCATGCGCTCGAAAATGCATCATTTTTGCCACTTTTCTTAGCTCATCCCTACCACTACCTGAACCTGCTAACTGTAACAAATCATTTTCTTTAATAAACTCCCAAAAACCATCAGTACACAATATAAAGGTTTCTCCTTTTTGCATCGGGGGGTAAACATTTACCTCTACAGGATGTTTTTTCTGCACATTAATTGTTCGTAACAACTGATTTTGCTCTGGGTGTAACCCCATATCCCGCTCTGAAATATCACCTTCATTCAATTGAGATTGAATAACCGAATGATCTTTTGTCCTCCATAACACCTGCCTTTCATTCAATCGATAAATACGAGAATCACCACAATGAGCTGTTATGGTAAACCTCTGATCCAAATATAAAATAACACAGGTTGTATGTGCATTTTCCCCTTCAGCACTCCCTGCAAACAACACCTTCATTTCATCAATTGCAGCATTAATCCAGGCAGCCAAAACTGCTTTTATCTGCTCTCCAGAACTCTTTAGGAGTATTTGTTGATATTTTTCAGCCTGCTTAAACATCCCCATACAAAAAAACTTAGACGCTTTCTCCCCCGCCTCATGCCCACCCAGTCCATCAGCAACCACAAACAAACCATAATCTTTGCCAACGGTATAAGCCATACAGTCCTGGTTTTCTTCTCTGTCACCAACAGCGGTTAATTGATATACCTCTAAATCATTAAACATATCAATTACCCAAAAGACCTAGCATCCAACATCACACCCTTTAAATCTGCAACTGTTTGTTGTAAGCCTGAAAAAACTGCTTGAGCAATAATTGAATGTCCAATATTTAACTCTACTATTTCAGGGATATGACAAATAGCTTCTACATTATGAAAGTTCAACCCATGCCCTGCATTGACCTGTAATCCAGCGCTGTAAGCATATTCGGCAGCTTGTTGAATTCGTAATAACTCAGCTTTTTGCACATCAGCAGTAACAGCATCCGCATAACATCCAGTATGTAATTCTATGACAGGAGCCCCAGCATTCACTGCTGCATCTATTTGCTTAAAGTCGGGATCAATAAAAAGTGACACCTCAACAGCAGCATCAGCCAACGCTTGACAAGCTTTTTTCATTCTTTCCGCACTGGAGGCAACATCCAAACCGCCTTCGGTGGTTAGCTCTTCACGCTTTTCAGGTACTAAACAACAAGCTGCAGGCCTAACTTTTTTTGCTATAGCGATCATTTCATCAGTGACAGCCATTTCTAAATTTAACCGCGTATGCAACATTTCCTGTAGCAAGTAAATATCTCTATCTTGAATATGCCGACGGTCTTCTCGCAAATGTGCCGTTATTCCATCTGCCCCAGCTTGCTCAGCAACTAATGCAGCCTGTATTGGATCAGGAAATCGTGTTCCCCTTGCTTGTCGCAAAGTTGCAACATGATCAATATTGACACCTAGTAAAATACTTTGTTTATTCATAATTGTTTAATAATTTTTGCCAATACAGCTCTGCTTTTAAGTTGTTTTCCCTGCAAGTGAAAATCAATAACACATCTCATCAATCGTTTGGCTTCAAATAAAGCCTTCTCATTCAACTGTTCACGCGCATCCAAAGACAACAAGGTCTCTCCGGTAACATAGCCATCTAAACTTTTAATCATGCCTCGCTCACCATCGCAATAATATTTTTCTGACGACTGAACGACAGTATCCGTCTCAACATCAAGCGTTAATTGCAAGCCATACCCTATATAATCGATTAAATTAAGTTCAAAAAACCTTAGTATTTGTTCCGTATCCTGAGTATCAGCCATTAATGCTATACATTGCTGATACTCTAAATAAACCTCTGGATGCGGATCATCTTTATGCAGGAAATAGCCTATTAACTCATTGATATAAAAACCACAATATAAGGAAATACCTTTTAACCTAACACTGACAGTATCCAGCTCAACGTGCGTTAAAATTTTCAACTCATTCCTACCAACATAAGATAATTTTAAAGCAGTAAAAGCTAAAAGCAATCCAGCCGTTTTAGATTTTGGTTTTCTGACACCTCGAGCAAGAATTGACACAATTCCAAAATCTTTTGTCAAAACGTCCAGGATCAAACTTGTTTCACGATACTTCCTATGTTGCAAAACATAAGCGGGTTGTAGCAAAACCTGCGAATTATTCATCCCTAATTTCATCATTGAAAGTAGAACAAAATATCACAACATCAAAAGCCATATCATTCATTACCAGAAAAAACCCTTTTGGGTTTATTGGTTAATTCATTTAAGATCAACTATCAAAAAAAACATTTCAATATAACGACAGAGCAAGACAAGTCTTATTGTTAATAAACTGCTCTTTTATTGGACTGACCGACCGGCGGACTATTCATCCATAAACCCTAAACTTTGCAAGGCTCTTTCATTGTTTGACCAGCCTTTCTTTACCTTAACCCAAATTTGCAGAAAAACTTTCTTTTCAATCAATTTCTCAATATCCAGCCTGGCCTCCATCCCCACATTTTTAAGCATCTCACCTTGCTTGCCAATCACTATATTTTTTTGAGAGCTTCTTTCTACCCAGACCACAGCATAAATTTTGGTGATTTTTGCTTGCTCTTCATAACGCTCAATTTCAACAGTCATTGAATAAGGCAACTCATCACCCAGCCTTCTGGTTAACTTTTCCCTAACAATTTCTGCCGCTAAAAAACGCTCAGGACGATCTGTTATTTGATCTTCAGGATAGATTAAATCACCTTCCGGCAATTGCCCTATTAAAATACTTTCAAGGTTTTCTAGGTTTGTCCCTTTTAGAGCTGAAATGGGCAACATTTCCTGAAATGGAAAGCGCTTTTGAGCTTCAGCAAAAAAGGTCAAAATTTCATCCTTTGCCTTAACTTTATCAACCTTATTGACGACTAATATGACAGGAAGCCCCGCACGCTCAATCTTCTTAAAAATAATTTCGTCATATTCATGCCAGGATAAACCATCAATTAACCAAACAACGACATCAACGCCCAATAATGTAGTATCAGCAGTCTTATTTAAGTAGCGGTTTAATGCCTTTTTCTCTACCTTATGCATACCAGGCGTATCCATGTAGACAATTTGTCCTGCCTCGGTGGTATTAATACCTAAAATCCGATGCCTGGTAGTCTGAGGTTTTCGTGAGGTAATACTTATTTTTTGACCCAGCATATGATTCATTAATGTTGATTTACCAACATTGGGTCGACCTATTAGTGCAACATAACCACAATTCATTTATTTTTCTTTATAATTAATTTCAACATTTTTTCTGCCGCCTCTTGTTCGGCTTTTTTTCTAGAATCACCAGTACCTTCGCTGGCCTCTTTACTATCTATATTTGTAGTGCATTTAACAGTAAACATTTGAGCATGAGCTGCACCTGCAATTTTAATAAGCTCATAACCAGGTAATTCAATTTTTCTAGATTGCATTAATTCTTGCAACTGTGTTTTAGGGTCTTTTTGAGATTTTTTTAAATCTAACTCACCTAGCTTTTTCGCAAACAAATTTAACACCCATGTTTTGCATGCCAATATGCCCTGATCTTTTAATAAAGCCCCCATAATAGCTTCTAAAGCATCAGATAAAATTGAATCGCGTCGATACCCCCCGCTTTTCAACTCACCAGAACCAAGAATCAAATAATCCCCCAGATTATGCTCTCGGGCTAATTCAGCTAATGATCCTTGATTTACAAGGCTTGCTCTTAATCGACTTAACTCGCCTTCACTGGCATTAGGAAACATTTCATATAATTTTTCAGCAATCACAAAGCCTAAAATTGAATCCCCAAGATACTCTAACCGTTCATTATTCCTGGCCCCCATACTACGATGAGTTAATGCCATAATAAAAAAATCAGGCTGCTCAAATGATAAGCGTAATTTTTTAGCAAGAAGCTCTGGCTTTTTTATCACTCGGTCTCACCAGCCTCAAAAAACTCATGAAATTGTACCAGCACACTTAAATTACCCACTAACTTTTCCACTCGCTCATATTCAATATCCACACTAACATAATTACCTCGCGCCACAATGGTAATATCTTCATCTTTCACCTTTTCAACATAATTCATATTAAATCGTTTATAAAGGCTTGCCCCAATCTCATACTTACTCTTGGTCTCAATATCGGTCGTTTCTTCTACTGCTGCAAGAGCATTGATCACTTTACTATGATTCATATAGATAGGTGCAATTTTTAAAGTCAATAACACAAAAAATGCTAGCAACCCTAAAATAAAAACCAGTGATATAAAAGTTAACCCTCGTTGTTTTTTTGCTGAAAAAGTCATTGTTTCTCCAAATATAAAATTATCGACTGAGTTAAGTCTAGTCTATTTTAAAATTGTTCCAATTCTATCGAAGCCAACACCTTTATGTTGCCAATCCCAACTCATCCAGATAAAAAAAGCTTTTCCTACCAAGTTTTCTTCAGGTACCGTGCCCCAATAACGACTATCATTACTATTATCTCGATTATCACCCATCACAAAATATTGTCCTTCTGGAACCACAAAGACACCTTCGACTCCTGGGTGACCATGTTTAACTAATATACTATGATCAACGCCAGCAAGGTCCTCAATAAAATGCTCTGCACCCGTCATATTTTTACCCTGCCCAACACCTTGATAAGAACCCAGTGAGACTTGCTTAGCCAGTTTACCATTAATATAGACTTTCTTTTTATAGTAAGCCACCCTATCCCCTGGTACTCCAACGACCCTTTTAATATAATCAACTTCAGGCTGCTTTGGGAATCGAAAAACCACAATATCGCCTCTTTCTGGCGTATTAAGTTCAACAATTTTAGTATGTAAAACAGGCACTCGAATGCCATAAGTATATTTATTGACCAGTATAAAATCGCCAACTAACAAGGTAGGCATCATTGATCCTGATGGAATCCTAAAGGGCTCGGCAATAAAAGACCTTAAGATTAAAACAATAAATACGATGGGGAAAAAAGAATGCGCATACTCTACAAGTAAAGGTTCTTTCTGTGTTGCCGGGTCTATTTTTGAAAGCTTCAAAGATAATAAATAACCGCCCCAGATAATGCCGGTAACCAAACTTGCCAGAACAAGAAAAAAAGAAAAGTCGTAGTCCATGAAATTTTTTATAATTATTTGTTGAAAGGGAAAATACTAGCTGCTGATTAGATTTCAGCCAGCTTCTTTACTCTTTATTAGCTTGTAATACAGCTAGAAAAGCTTCTTGTGGAATCTCTATACTACCCACTTGCTTCATCCGCTTTTTACCTGCTTTTTGCTTCTCCAACAATTTTTTCTTACGAGAAATATCACCACCATAACATTTTGCTGTTACATTTTTTCTCATCGCTTTAACTGTTGACCTGGCAATCACTTTAGAACCGATGGCTGCCTGGATTGCAACTTCATACATTTGTCTTGGAATAAGGTCCTTCATGGTTTCAACCAAACCTCTACCTCGCGTCTGACTTTGATCCTTATGTACAATAACGGACAATGCATCCACTTTATCGCCATTAATAAGGACATCTAATTTAACCAAAGGTGCGGGTTCAAAACGAACAAACTCGTAATCAAATGATGCATAACCTCGACTCACTGACTTTAACCGATCAAAGAAATCCAGCACCACTTCACTCATCGGTAATTCATAATTCAAAGAAACCTGGCTACCAGTATATTGCATGTTTTTTTGTACACCCCGCTTTTCAACACACAAACCAATAACACTACCCAAATATTCTTGTGGTACCAATATATTCGCTAAAATAATAGGCTCTCTGATTTCAGTAATCGCACCTGATTCTGGTAAATTGGCAGGATTATCAACCATTAAAATTTCACCTGCATGCGTTTCAACTTCATAGACCACAGTAGGTGCAGTGGTAATCAAATCGATATCATATTCACGCTCTAAACGTTCTTGCACAATTTCCATGTGCAACATGCCTAAGAACCCACAACGAAAGCCAAAACCCAGTGCTTGTGAACTTTCTGGTTCAAAATTTAATGCTGCATCATTTAGACGTAATTTATCTAATGCTTCACGCATACTATTAAAATCATCCGAACTGACCGGGTATAAACCTGCAAACACTCGTGGTTGAACTGTTTCAAAACCATCCAGAGCCTCAGCTGCTGGGTTATCAGTCAAAGTAATAGTATCACCTACTGGTGCACCATAAATATCCTTAATTCCAGCAACAATAAAACCTACTTCACCAGTATTTAGAGCATTGGTATCTTCTTGTTTTGGTGTGTAAATACCTATCTTTTCGGCCAGATACGATTTCCCAGTTGACATCACCAACAGTTTTTGTTTTTTTCGAATACTGCCATTAACAATCTTGACTAGCGAAACAACACCTAGATAGTTATCAAACCAGGAATCAATGATCAATGCCTGTAAAGGAGCATCAGGGTCTCCTGTTGGTGCTGGAATTTTATCAACCAACTGCTCCAGAACACCTTCTACCCCAATGCCTGTTTTAGCACTAATCTTTAATGCTTCTCCAGCATCAATACCAATAACATCTTCAATTTCAGCCATAACCCTTTCTGGTTCAGCTGAAGGCAAATCAATTTTATTTAATACAGGAACGACTTCCAGGCCTTGTTCAATCGCTGTATAACAGTTCGCCACACTCTGAGCCTCTACCCCTTGAGCAGCATCAACAATTAATAACGCACCTTCACAGGCTGCCAATGATCGTGAAACCTCATAAGAAAAGTCAACGTGCCCCGGTGTATCAATAAAATTTAACTGATATGTTTCACCATTGTCAGCCTTATAATCCAAGGTAACACTTTGAGCCTTAATGGTAATACCACGTTCTCGTTCAATATCCATGGAATCAAGAACCTGGGCTTCCATCTCTCGCTCAGTTAATCCACCGCAAATTTGAATAAAACGATCTGCCAATGTTGATTTACCATGATCGATATGCGCGATAATGGAGAAGTTTCTTATATTTTTTTGATCCACAGTTTATTTATCTACTCTTAATGCCAAAAATACTGGACTACCTCTACGCTGTATTAAAACAGCAATCGACTGACCAGCTGGGAGTTGTTTTACTATTTTATCAAAATCAGCAATGTCCCGAACAACATTATTCTGAATTCTTAGTATAATATCGCCTTGTTGAATCCCTGCATCTAAAGCTGTACCCGGTTTAACCTCTTGAACCACGACACCATGCTTCAATATTTCCAGGTGTTGACGTTGCTCTTCTGAAAGCCCAACAACAACCAATCCTAAACGATTAACTTGCTTTTTAGGTTCAACTGTTGCCGCTAATATGTCACTATTAGGTAATAAACCTATCACTACTTTAATCGTTTTCTTCTTTTTCTCTCTGAAAACCTTAACCTTTGCACTTTCTCCCATCATTGTCATACCGACCACAGGAGGCAGCTCCCCAGAGGTATCAATCTCACGGCCATTAAATTCAACAATAACATCACCAATTTTAAAGCCTGCTTTTTCTGCCGGACTACCTGCAATAACTTTAGCGATTAATGCTCCATGCGGACGATCCATACCAAATGATTCAGCCAGCTCTCGTGTTACATCCTGAATTTGCACACCTAACCAGCCTCGCGAAACAGATCCTTTATTCTTAATTTGATCGACAACATTCATTGCCACATCAATTGGAATAGCAAACGACAATCCCATATACCCACCAGAGCGACTATATATCTGTGAATTCACGCCAACAACTTCACCCTTCATATTAAATAATGGTCCACCTGAGTTACCTGGATTAATTGCCACATCTGTTTGAATAAAAGGCACGTAATTACCACTTGGCAGACTTCTACCTTTTGCACTAACAATGCCTGCAGTCACCGATTGTTCAAAACCGAACGGAGTGCCTATTGCTAACACCCACTCTCCAACTTGCAACTGCTCAGAAGAACCTTTTTCAACGACAGGTAAATCTTCTGCTTCGACTTGTAATAAAGCAATATCTGTACTTTCATCAGAACCAATTAATTTTGCAACGAATTGTCGGCGATCTTTTAATTTAACAATTATTTCATCAGCATTTTTAACCACATGATGATTAGTCACTATATAACCATTTTCAGACACTATAAAACCTGAACCTAATGATTTAGCTTCTCTAGGCTGAAAGCCTCCACCGGGTTGTTTAAAAAAATGTTTGAATAACTCCTCCATCTGTGGAGGCACACCCTCTGGCAGTTGTTGCCCATTAGGTTGCTGTGTAATTTCGGGCAATTTTTGAGTAGTACTAATGTTGACTACGGCATTACCATTCTTTTTAACCATCTCTGTAAAGTCTGGCAAACCAGCAGATACAGACGCATTAAGCATTACAATCAGAAAAAAAGACAACATTATATTTTTGAGCATATACAATCCATATGATTTTTTAGACGCGAGAGTCGAATAAATTTTTCACGTCTAAAAGAGGGAAATAAAAAAGAGATTATTTTAAGTATTTTTTTACTTTAGTTTAATGCCTTGCGCAATGAACTTAACTGTTTTGACAGGCACTTCGCCCAACACGGTTATTTGAAAACCATTAATAATTTGAGTAAATGATTTAACAGATCCTAAAGTTTGCAAACCTTCTTGTGTATCAACATCTTTAGCTTCTTTATAAACTGAAACCGATGAAAAGCCATCGCTAAGTAACACATGTTCTGCGGGTTCTACTGAACCTTCTCTAATCATTCGAGTAAAAAACACAACATGATAATTCAAAGGTAAATTTTGTAAAACAAAGTCAGCTTTATCAATTGATAACAATTCGGCTTGCTGAAGATGCTTAATACTAGCATCTTTAACCTCTTTGCCCAGATCAAAAAACGCCAATTTATTACCAATCTTAATCTCAGTAAAAACAACTTGCTCTACCATCTTACCTAAAAGATCATAAACCTCTGATTTAAGAGGTAAAAAGTGTTCTTTATCTATCCATACCTTTCTAGAATATCTAAAAAAATCTTTTGGTTTGATGGAAATAACGTATGCAGGAAGCATAGCGACCGACTCTTCTTCAGCCATCGTCAAATGATAAACCGATTCAATTTCAGAAAAATCATCGGGTAAATCAATAATAAAAGAATCACTTACAGGGTGGTGATTAACAAAGATTTCTTTGGTTTTTTTAAAAACACAACGTACTTTACCCGCCTCTCTAACCACATCTCGCATAGGAGAGTTTAATGACAATAACCGCTCCTGCTCTCGCCCCTCGTCAATTGCATGAAAGTATTTCATTGCATCGAGGCGACCATTTTTTAAAAAAGCAACAGTTCCTTGGTAATCAAGGTTTTTCATTGCTTGCCCCATATTCTGCAACAACTGTAGAGCTTTGAGCTCACTTTCTTCAGCAAAAACAGTTGTTATGGATAAGCAAAAAACAAATAACAGGCGATACAACATTTTAATTAATCCTGCCCGTAACTAGCTACACGAGCTAAAGAACTAACATTTAACGAACCATGGGTATACAAATCATCATTATGTGCCTGTAAATAGGCTTTAAACCTTTCGTGTTGTGACGGCTGGAGACTCTTTGCCACTACAATAGGTTGCTCAATAACCGTTTTCTCAGCAACCGCTATTTGTTGAGGCTGATCTATAGATTGCATCACATTCTGCTGGGAAATAATAACAGCAATAAAAGTGACTGATGCAGCAATAGCTAAAGAAGTTTTTTTCCATAGATTACTTTGTCTTTCCCTCGCTGTATTCATAGTCAGTTGCGGCAGAAAATGATGAGGTTCTTGCTTAAGTTCTTGATTAATTTTATCTAAAAAACAGCCATCGGCTAAAACAACCTGCTCCATTTTCAAAGCCTGAGTCATAACCTGATACCGATTAATTTTACTTTTTAACTCGGGTTGCTTCTTTATTTTAAGCAAAAAGTCATCCAGCTCAGTATGAGCTAACTCATTGTCTAAAAACTGTGAAATTTTTTGATTTATGTCTTTATTCATTAATACCAGCCTTCTAATTGAGCAATGGACCTAATTTTTCATCAATGGCTTCCCGTGCCCTAAATATACGTGAACGTACTGTTCCTACGGGACATTCCATTGCCTGCGCTATTTCTTCATAACTTAAGCCTTCAAACTCTCTTAACATAATTGCCACTTTCATTTCTTCTGGTAACTTTTCAATTGCAGCCCTAATAACACTGACAATCTCATCATTCATTAACAAAAATTCGGGGGTATCCATCCCCTTAAGTTGTGGAGCATTTTCTACTTGCTCAGCATCTTGAATATCAACCTGATAATCTGAGTACCTTCTGTTTCGAGAAACCAGATAATTTTTAGCCGTGTTAATTGCTATTCTGTATAACCAGGTATAAAAAGCACTATCACCACGAAAATTTGCCAAAGCTCTATAAGCTTTAATAAAGGCTTCCTGAGCCACGTCCTGTGCCTCACTTGGATCCTTAACATATCTGTTTACCAACTGAATAATCCGATGTTGATATTTTATTACCAACAAATCATAGGCAGTCTTATCTCCTTGCTGCACTCTCAGCACTAATTCTTTATCTAGCTCTGCATTATTCCCTTTTTGTTCTTTCACGCTTTTTATTTTGTGTGTTTGTGTGGACAGAATTAAACCCTGTAAGTTCTATTATCACAAAAAAAATTACCATCGTGTTAATATTCATCAATATTTTTAGGGTAGCCGTATTAATTTTAACCGAATAGATATATTTTTAAAGTATTTGATAATAAGGCGAAGATCATTGTAAATAGCAAGCTATTAACAAGGTTTTCAACGAAATCATCGAATATTTCAAGCGTATAGATAGCCGTTGTGAATTAAAAAACAACCCTTTAAGCATTTTTACATACCTATTCATTGTTTTATACCTTTTTATGACTGATTCAAATGCATGCGATGTTCTGATCATCGGTAGCGGTGGTGCGGGTCTAAGTTTAGCCCTTAGACTTGCAGAGAAAGCGCAAGTAACAGTTTTATCTAAAGTTGCCTTAAATTCTGGCAGTACTTACCATGCACAAGGTGGTATTTCAGCCGTTTTTGATAAAAATGACTCGATTGAGTCTCATATAAAAGACACCTTAATTGCTGGCGCAGGCCTTTGTGATCCCGAAGCTGTGCGCGTCACAGTCTCACAGGGTAAAAAGAATATAGAATGGCTTAAAAAACAAGGCGTTGAGTTTACAGAAAAACAAGCAGAAGATGGCAAAAAAACTTTTCATTTGAACCGTGAAGGTGGACATTCTCATCGCCGAATTGTTCATACTGCTGATGCCACTGGTAAAGCAGTTTCTCAAACGCTGATTGAACGCAGCCAGGCACACCCAAATATTACTTTATTAGAAAATCACAATGCTATTGATTTAATCACCAATACTAAAGACAAAAGCTCCGAACAACATATTCAAGGCGCCTATGTGCTTAATACTTTAACAACCCAGGTTAAAGCAATTGCTGCAAAAATTGTTATTTTAGCTACTGGTGGTGCAAGTAAGGTCTATCTATACTCAACCAACCCTCAAATATCTACTGGTGATGGCATTGCGCTTGCCTGGCGAGCAGGCTGCCGAATAAGTAATCTGGAATTTATGCAGTTCCACCCAACCTGTCTTTACCACCCCAAAGAACGTTCTTTTTTAATTAGTGAAGCCGTTCGAGGTGAGGGTGGAAAATTGATACTGCCTGATGGCTCGCCATTTATGCAGCATTATGACGCTCAGTTAGAACTTGCTCCCAGAGATATTGTAGCCAGAGCCATTGATAATGAAATGAAAAAACACGGTGTTGATTGTGTTCATTTAGATATCAGTCATAAGCCTGCAGACTTTATCCGACAACATTTTCCCAACATTTATAAACATTGCCTTTCTTTAGATATTGATATTACTAAACAGCCCATTCCAGTTGTCCCTGCTGCTCACTATACTTGTGGCGGCGTATTAACTGACCTGAATGCTCGTACGGACATACCAGGCTTATATGCTATTGGTGAAGTGGCATGCACTGGGCTACACGGAGCTAACAGGATGGCAAGTAACTCGCTATTGGAGTGCCTGGTTTTTGCTGAAAGAGCTGCAATTGATATTTTTAACAGGCTGCCGGAGATAGCATCACCAAAATTAATACCTGAATGGGATGAATCTCAAGTCTGTGATTCAGGCGAGGAAATTGTAGTTTCTCATAACTGGGATGAATTACGTCACTTTATGTGGGATTATGTTGGTATCGTTCGCAGTAATAAACGACTAAATAGCGCTATGCGAAGAATTGAATTACTTAAAGAAGAAATTGCTGAATATTACGGCACTTTTAGAGTAACCAGTGATTTACTTGAATTACGAAATTTGGTTATTGTTGCTGAACTGATAGTGCGTAGTGCTTTGTTACGTAAAGAAAGTCGAGGACTGCACTATAATCAGGATTACCCTGAAACGGATGATAGTAAGCCAGCAGAAAATACTATTTTAATACCATCGGGCAGCAAGTTTTAGTATTTAGCAGTAGAAAAACCTTTAACCGTGGTTAATTTGTAAGAAGCCAAGGCTTTACTGCAATAACACACTAATATTGAATTTTTTCATCCACCTGTTTTAGCAACTGTTCCATATTTTTTACACTGTCATCACAGCCTTCAAAACTATTTTGAACCTGTCTTTGAAAGTAAAGACTCACTGCCTTCCCTTCTATTTCACGATTAGCCACTTCATTCAGCAACTGACAGTCGTCATACATCTGCAATTCAGCTTCAGAAAGACTTTCTTCCTCTGCTAAAGTAATATCCTCTTCAAGTAGCATCATCACCCGCTGAGTGGCCTGATTTTGTCTTTTAAACAATGCTTCCGCATATTCAACCGCATGTTCTTTTAATTCGAACGGCTTTTTAACAAGGGTACAGCTTGCCAAAAAAACAGGCATTATCAGTGCTATATAAAAATATTTTTGATTTTTTGTTATCAAGGCAATCATAGCCAAGGCATACCCTAGTTAAATTTTATATACTATAGGCTTATTGTACACTGAGTTTATAAACAACCCTTTTTAAAAATATGTCCCTATCTAATTTTCTACAACAAGTTAAAAACAATGAAACAGTCAGTTTTGATCAAACTATGGCGATCATTTCTGAAAACTATAACTACCAAGCCACTGAATTTTCTAATGGCTTAGCCAATCAACAACTTATCAATGCAGCCGGAACTAATGAAGGTTCTTGCAAAATATTTGCATTTGCTCAAATCAATCAGTTAAACCAACAGCAAACGCTGCAATTATTTGGTGACTTTTATAGAAAAGATGTATTAGAAGACCCATCAGGCGACGGCCATCAGAATATTAGAAACTTTATGCAGTTTGGCTGGGAAGGCATTCGCTTTAAAGAACCAGCATTGTCGGCTAAATAGCGACTTCGTTACAATGGAAATAGATTATCTCATCATCGGCCAGGGATTGGCTGGAAGCTTATTGGCCTGGGAGCTAATCCAACGTCAACAAAAAGTTATTATTGTTGATAATAACCAGGAAAATGCTTCTTTGGTTGCTGCTGGACTGATTAACCCTGTGACAGGTATGCGTTTTGTAAAATCGGCCAATGTTGATCAACTTCTACCTTCAGCAATCAATTATTACCAGAGACTTAGCCAGGTTTTTCAACAATCATTTTATATAGAAAAACCAATGTTACGCTTACTACGTAACAAAAAAGAAATAATCGCCTGTCAAAAACGATTCCAAGACCCAGAATACGACAATTATTTAGGTGAAATACTAGCATCCCATCCAGATATAAATTCTACACTTGGAGTATTAAAGCAAAAACAAACCGGCTATCTGTTAACAAAACCTTTATTAACTGCTTTAAAAACCTATTTTATTTCTGTTAATGCCTATTTGGAGAGTGAGATACATTATGCGGAAATAACAATAAACCCGACTTTAAAGTGGAAAAACATTCAGCCTAAACAGATCATTTTTTGTGAGGGTCATCATGCCACTAAAAACCCATGGTTTTCTAACTTACCTTTCCAGCCTGTTAAAGGTGAAATCATTTGTGCCACGGCAACTCAACAAATTCAGCAGTCAATTTTGAATTATGGCCATTGGTTTATCCCTTTGGATAACAATCAATTTCGTACGGGCGCAAGTTTTGACAGAGACAATTTAGATACTGTCATCACTGCAGAAGCAAAAGAAACATTAGTGAGTTCTCTAAAACAAGTTTACCCATCAGTAAACATTGAACATATATCTAAACAGCAAGCAGGAGTAAGGCCCACAACTCGAGATAAAATGCCATTTGTTGGGCAACACCCTAAACACTCAGAACTTTATATTTTTAATGGATTTGGAGCAAAAGGTAGCCTGCAAATTCCATGGCACTGTCAAAACCTTGCAGATCATTTATTACACAATAAAGCTATTTCGGCTTCTAGTAATATCCTTCGCTATCATTCTTTATTCAATCTTTCAGCATGACAAAACGCATATCCTTGACCGCTCAAGCACATTCTATTATTGATAAACATTTAACTACTGGGGAAATAGCTATTGATGCGACCACTGGCAATGGTCATGATACTTTGTACCTAGCCAAACAAGTAGGCATAACAGGAAAAGTATTTGGCTTTGATATTCAACAACAAGCAATAGAATCAACTGACTCCAGACTTAAAAGTGAAAATTTCACCAACAATATTAAACTATTTCATTGCAGTCACAATCAAATCCAGCACTGCATTCCGACTGAATTTCATGGCAAGATCAAGGTCATTATGTTTAATCTGGGCTATCTTCCTGGTAGTGATAAATCCATCATTACTCAAACGGATTCCACCCTCAGCGCGCTAGAACAAGCGATTAAATTATTAGTTACATCGGGGGTTATGACTATTGCTGCATACCCTGGCCATTCGGGTGGCGATACTGAAACAAATGCTATTGAGCAATGGCATCAGCAACTCGATTGCAAGCAATACCATGTCAAAACCATTTATAGCTCAGAAAAACAGACAGCTCCTCGATTATATATTATTCAAAAAAACTAGCTGTTCAGCATAGTGACAGCCAAATCTGCCATATTTTTAGAACCACCGCCCTGCCCTAGCTTTTCTTTAACGATGGCTAATTCATTCAGCATTGTTTGCCTATAGTCCTTATCGTCTAATATTTGCTTAACTTCTGCAGCTAATTTTTCTACTGTGACATCCTGCTGTATTAATTCTTTAACAATCCCTTTTCCTGCAATGATATTTGGTAGTCCTATAAACTTGGTATTAACCAGATATTTAGCAAAAAAATAAGTGATGGCTGATAAGCGATAAGCAATCACCATCGGTGTCTGTAATATGGCAATTTCCAAGGAAGCCGTTCCCGAGGTGGTCATAATGGCATCACAGCACTGTATAACATCATAGGGCTGATTTTTAATCACCGTAATATTGGCAGGTGATGCCTGCAAATAACTTTGTAACAACTCATCAGATATAGAATCCGCTTGTGGCAACACAAACTGCATCATCTTATTCGATTGCAATAACTTTTCAGCAGCCGCTAACATAACAGGCAACATGCGCTTAATCTCATTAACTCGACTACCAGGTAACAGCCCTACCACAGGACTTTCTGTTGTCAGAGAAAAATTAGCGTAATCCTCAGCCTTGCTATGCAAAGGATGCACCTTATCCACCGAGGGATGACCTACATAGGTAACAGGGACATTTTCCGCCTGATAATAAGCCATTTCAAACGGAAAAATAACGGCCATCATATCAATAGCCTTTCCATAAGTGACCACTCGGCCTGGTCGCCATGCCCAGACTTGAGGACTTACATAGAATAAGACTTTAAGACCTTGCAGTTTGGCAAAACGAGCCAACTTTAAATTAAACTCTTTATAATCCACACAGACCAGCAAATCAGGTCTTTCTGAGACAAGCTGGTTTTTCATTAATTTTAAAGCGGCATGGATTTCTCCATAATGCTTTAACACTTCAACCAGACCAATAACGGCAATGTTTGAAGAATCAAATCGAATATCTACCCCCGCTTGTTGCATTTTTGCTCCGCCCATACCTAAGCCTTCAACATCAGGTAACTGCTTTTGCAATTCTTTAAACATATTAGCGGCATGTTGATCGCCAGAGGATTCTCCAGCGCTAAACATCACTTTAAACGGGGCGTTATTATTCAAAAGAAGACTCTTTTTCAGGTAATAAAATCTACTTTGTTAATACATCACGAATAACAGCAACAATTTCTTTTATTGTGTCATCAGCCAAAGAAGGACAAATAGGTAAAGAAAAACAATTAGCTGCGACCGATTCAGTCACTGGCAAAGATAAACCTGCACACTCTTCTTTAAAGACATTCTGTTGATGCAATGGCACAGGGTAATAGACTGCACAACCGATTTGTTTATCTTGTAATGCTTGTATGACTTCATCTCGGCGATCACATAACAATGTGTACTGATGATAGACATGTTCGCCTAAGCCGTCTTCATAAGGGGTTTGTAACGGTAAATCAGCCATCAATTCTGAATATAAATGTGCCGCATGCCTACGCGCCTGGTTATATTGATCAATACGCTTTAATTTAGCTCGTAATACAACGGCTTGCATATCATCTAATCGACTGTTGTAACCAATCACATCATGATAATAACGGACATCAGAACCATGATTGCGTAACATCTTCAACATCTTTGCTGTTTCATCTGAATTAGTAACAACTAAGCCACCATCACCAAATGCACCCAGGTTTTTACTTGGGAAAAAACTATATCCAGAAGCATTACCTATCGCCCCCGTCTGTTGCCCATTAATTCTTGCTCCAAAAGACTGAGCACAATCTTCAATCAGTTTTAGATTGTGTTTGTCACACAATGCTTTAATTTTGCTTAAATCAGCGGGCTGACCAAACAAATGCACAGGCATGATTGCCTTGGTCTTTGGGGTAATCGCTTTTTCTATTAATTCAGCTGTAATATTGAATGTTTTATCATCAATATCAACAAACACAGGGCTTGCTCCGACATACTTTATTGCTTCAGCGGTAGCTATGAAAGTAAACGCACTGGTAATAACTTCATCACCTTCTGTTATACCCTCAGCCTGTAGTGCAAGGTGCAATGCATCGGTACCTGATGCACAGCCAATAGCATGTTTTACACCCAAATATTCAGCGGCTTCTTTTTCAAACCCTTGAACATTGGGCCCCAAAATAAAGGAACAATTTGCTATCGTTTCTGCAATACCTTGCTCAATTTCATCTTTAATATCTGCATATTGAGCTTTAAGGTTTACCATAGGTATCATGCTTTTTCCTCTAATTATTTAGTTTCTAATAAGTCAGTAATTTCAATTGCTGTTTTTAGTGCGCGCCGACCCGCCTCACCTGAAACCAGTGGGTTACTCCCTGTATGTATACAATCAACAAAGTGCTTAATCTCTTCCATCAAAGCATCACCATTTTCAAAAACTGACTCTTCACTGACTATTTCAGGCACACCAGGGAACATCTCTTTCTCCCCGGTTTTATGTTTTGTTAATGCCTTGTTCTGAAAATCGACAGAGATATAAGAACTCGGTCTAAACATTCTCATCTTACGTTCCATTTTCATACTGATTCGACTCGCCGTCACATTGGCAACACAACCATTTTTAAAAGTGAGTCGAGCATTGGCAATATCAGTGCCTTGCGTTAATACGGCTGTGCCACTGGCATCAATACGCTCAATTTCTGAATCAATAAGCGCTAAAATAATATCAATATCGTGGATCATTAAATCCAGCACCACACTGACATCATTAGCTCGGGGATTAAAAGGTGCCAGACGATGCGCCTCAATAAACAATGGTTTTTCTTCTTTATCCAATCCCATAACAGCAGGATTAAACCGTTCTAAATGACCTACTTGCAAGATAACATTTTTATCTTTAGAAATGGCAATCAGCTCATCAGCCTCTTCCACAGTCACTGTAATAGGCTTTTCTACTAATACATGTGTACCTGCATTTAAAAAATCACAAGAAACTGCATGATGCAGACTGGTTGGAACGACAATGCTTACTGCATCTACATGACCTAGCAACGAGCTATAATCAGTCAGTGCTTTAGCACCATGTTTTTCTGCCACCTCTTTTGCTGCCTGTTCATTGATATCAACAACAGCAACTAACTCACACTCATCTAATGACGCATATTTTTCTGCATGAAACTTCCCCAAATAACCCGTACCAATTACCGCACACTTCAGTTTACTCATAGTTTACTCATAACAGTTCACAACGCCCTAAAACTAGATGTTTAAGGGAATAAAAATGTTTACAATTATATCATTAAGGATATATGACTATGAACAAGATGCTGTTTGTTCATTTTATAAGATTGTTTCCACTGTGCTTTTCAAGACTATTGATAACTTAAAAACTGTTATCAGGGTTACATCGATATTTTCAGGTCGTGTCTTGAGAGGTAGGTAGAAGCAACCAATGCTATGTTCATAGCCATGCACAACTTATCTGGGCTTATAAAGGCGGACTAAAGTCCGCCCTACAGACCCTTGTTGATTTAATTTAACTTTACCCAACGCAATCGGCTCGCATTACTGACCACAGTTAGTGATGACATGGCCATCGCAGCGCCAGCCACCATAGGGCTTAATAAAATACCAAATACAGGGAAAAACAGACCTGCAGCTACAGGAATACCAATCGTGTTATAAAAGAAGGCACCCAATAAATTTTGTTTGATATTTTTCACTGTCTGCTTAGACAATGACATAGCTTCGGGTACTTTTAACAAAGACCCTTGAAGAATAACAATATCAGCACTTTCAATCGCAACATCTGTTCCTGTACCAATTGCAAACCCAACATTGGCTTGTGCTAATGCAGGCGCATCATTGATACCGTCACCCACCATACCCACGATTTCTCCCGCTAGCTGTAACTGTTTAGCAACTGCTGCTTTATCTTCGGGCAAAACTTGTGCTCTTATTTCTGTAATTCCCGCCTGCATAGCAATGGCATTGGCAGTAATCTCATTGTCACCGGTTACCATAATGACACGGATACCTTGCTGCCTTAATAGCTGCACAGCTTTAGCTGAATCTTTTTTGATTGGATCTGATACCGCAATAATGCCTGCGACTTCACCATCAACGGCTAACATCATAGCTGTTTGACCTAAAGCAGATAAACTCTCAATTCTGTCAAGATGTTGAGTATATTTAACCCCTTTTTCAGCCATTAATGCTTCATTGCCAAAAAGAACCTGTTGTTCTGAGATCGTCGCAGCAATACCATGACCTGCGATTGCTTCAAACCCAGTGGATTTTTCCAACTTAATCTTTTTTTCTTCTGCAGCAGCTAAAATTGCTGCCGCTAAAGGATGTTCAGAACCCGACTCAATACTCGCTGCCAGGCGTAAAATAGATTCGTCATCATGCTTACCAACAGCTTCAATGGCTGAAACAGTTGGCTTACCTTCTGTGACTGTGCCTGTTTTATCTAAAATAAGACAAGTAATTCGTCCAGCACTTTGCAAAGCATCACCATTACGAATTAGGATTCCCATTTTTGCCGCTCGTCCCACCGAAACCATGACTGAAATAGGCGTTGCCAAACCCAGTGCACAAGGACAAGCAATCACTAATACTGTCATTGATGTTACAAAGGCATAACCCATCGACGGATCGGGACCAAATAAATACCAGATACAGAAAGTAAACAATGAGATGCAAACAACAACCGGAACAAAAACACTGGAAATTTTATCTGCTAATTTAGCAATAGCGGGTTTACTTCCTTGCGCGGTACGAACACTTTTAATAATTTGAGCCAGTGCTGTATCACGACCGATACGTGTCGCTTTAAACAAAAAACTGCCTTTTTGGTTCATGGTGCCAGCCACCACTTCTGATCCTTCAACCTTTTCTATAGGAATCGGCTCACCAGTCAACATTGATTCATCAACAGAAGAATGTCCCTCTATCAATACCCCGTCGACCGCAATTTTTTCACCAGGTCTGACTCTTACTATCTCTGCAAGGCCAACCTCTTCAATTGCAATATCCTGATCCACACCATCACGTACCACTCTTGCTGTACGGGGTTGTAGACCAATAAGTTCTCTAATAGCGGAGGATGTTCTTCCTCGCGCCCTGGTTTCCAGAGCAGAACCAAAATTTATAAAGGCAAGAATAATAACCGATGCTTCAAAATACGCATGAGGAGCAAATTGTGTTAAATGACTGGAAAAATCAATCACTACACAAGAATATAACCAGGCCGAACCCGTTCCCAATGCAATTAAGGTATCCATGTTAGCCTGACCATGCATCAACAGTTTTACTGCACTAGAGAAAAAATGTCCTCCAGAGTAACGCAAGATCCCCAAAGTAATTAATGCAACAATCGGCCAAAACCAACTGCCAGCAGGAGAACTTATTTCAGGTAACCAGCCTAAATGACTAAAACTCATCAAAGGAATGCCAAATATTGCTGCTACCTTGGCTTTCTGCATTAATCTTTGATAGCGTTCTAGTTCTTGTGCTTCCTGTTCACTGGGGTCTTCCAGACCTTCCATTACAGCGGCATCATAGCCTGCATCTTGTACAGATTTTCTTAATAGGTCAGGGTCAACATCGCCCTTAACCAAAGCTGTATGATCAGCAAAATTTACACTGACAAAGTCCACTCCATCAACGTCAGCTATAGCACTTTCAACAGCACCAACACATCCAGCACAGCTCATTCCTAAAATAGACAGTCTTAGCCCTTCATCTGCTGAACTATCTTGCGTCTCATTACTCATGGAAATACCTCAGTAAAAAAATTCAAAGCCTTTTCAATTATCCTACAACAAATCCAGCATCTGTAATTGCTTTAGAAATAACATCTACATTTGTTTTATCTGCATCAAATTCAACATCTACTTTATTTTCTTTATTCATTGCTTCGACTGAAATAACACCATCAATCTCACCCAATTTTTTCTTAACATTTGATTCGCAACCACCACATTTCATACCCGTTACGTCTAATGAAACTGATTCTGACATTTCTCTCTCCAAAGTAATTAAAAAACTTTTATCATACTCGACCAATTGTTGGTTGAATATGATAAAAGTCATCATATAATGCATAATAGCCTAATTATACACATAATAAGCCAACTCTTTTTAGTCAAAATAACTAAATTAAACCCATGAAAATTAAACTGACTTTTTTTATCCTGCTTTCTTTTTTTTCAACGTTCATTTTTGCTGAAGAACTTGGAAATTTATCAGCGCAACAGTTGATTTCATTACAAAAAAATCAAAAAGCTTTGGTAATAGATATCCGTACTGAAAGCGAATGGGCGGCAACAGGTATTATTCCAGACAGTCATAAACTACAGTTTTTCTCACCTAGAGGAAAATATGATATTAAAAAATGGTTGTTTGATTTAGAACAATTAAAAACCACAGCAGATCAGCCCGTCATTCTGGTCTGTAGATCAGGTAGTAGAAGTGGTATGCTTGGAAACATGCTTTCTAAACAGCAAGGTATGAAAAACATTTATCACCTATCTAATGGTATTATGCCTTGGATAAAAGCTGGAAACGAAATAACCCCTGATTGCCCAACTCAACTTGCTTGTAAATAATAATTAATCATGCCTTTAAACTCCATAACCAACCAGACTATAGCGCTTGCAGGCATTTCTCAAGCCTGCCTACTTGTAAAGCAATTGGCGACAACGGGGACAGCGGACAATGCCGCTATAGAAACGTGTATTAATAGTCTACTAAGAATTGATTCAGACAGTGTGATTGGTATCTATGGTGAGCTATCAAACCTTAAACCAGGACTGAAACAACTGGAACAACAATTGATAAGCCAGGCAATTTCTGACCAAGATCAAGCTCGCTATGCAGCCTGTTTGGTTTTTCTAGAAAAACAACTATCCAATCACCCAGACATGCTTAAAAAAATAACGATTGGCATAGACAGAGCTCAAGCCCAATCAGAATCTTTTGGCATATTACATGAAAATGTTTTTGCCAATCTAGGCGACCTCTACCATAGTACAGTCAGTACGCTACAACCTCGCATTATGGTTAATGGCGAAGAAGAATATTTATCTCAACCCAATACAGTGAATAAAATCAGAGCATTGCTACTGGCTGGAATTCGCGCCACATTATTATGGCGACAATGTGGCGGTGCACGCTGGAAGTTTCTTTTTTTCCGTAAAAAACTTCAGAAAGAACTTACATTCCTTCTTTCCCAAGTAGATTAAACAACTTATAAAAGCACTATGACAACATTATTAATCGAGGCTAAAAACCTGAGTCGTTATTATGACAATCATTGTGCAGTTGATGATGTTAGTTTTTCTCTGGAAAAAGGAGAGGTCCTCGGTTTTCTGGGACCAAATGGGGCAGGCAAAACCACCACAATGCAAATGCTATGCGGAAACCTTGCTCCCAGTGCCGGAGAAATTCGCATCAATGGCTTTGATTTATTAGACCAGCCTAAACTGGCAAAACAATGCCTGGGATATTTACCTGATATACCGCCTTTATATAAAGAACTCACAGTCACTGAGTTTTTAGAATACTGCGGCCGGTTACACGGGCTCTCTTTTAGACAAATAACAGCTGCCGTTAATCTGGCAAAAGCCCGCTGTGGACTGCACGATGTGGCTGAACGATTAATAATAAACCTATCTAAAGGCTACCAACAACGTGTTGGTATTGCACAAGCCATATTACATACGCCAGAAATTATAATTCTTGATGAACCCACTGTTGGTTTAGATCCCATTCAGATTAAAGAGATACGTTCTTTAATCAAAGAACTGGGAAGTGAACATGGCATTATTCTATCCACCCATATTTTGTCAGAAGTACAAGAATCCTGTTCTCATGTGCAAATTATTAATCAAGGCAAACTGATTTTAAAAGAAACCATTAATGGCCTAAATCAGCGAATGAACACAGGAACAATTAAAGTTGTCACTCGCTCGGCCATTAATCACCATAGTTTTTCCGATATCAGCAGCATTAACAGTATTGAAAACACCTCTGACACCCATTATTTAATCCATCATGATAGTAATAACAGCCCTATAGAATTAGTTGCAAAAATTATTGTTGATTCCGGATGTGGATTATTAGAGCTATCGCCTGTTAAACAATCAATGGAAGATATATTTATCAGCCTGACAAGTAAACAGACAGAAGAGGAAACAGCATGATTTTCTCCATTGCCTCCAGAGAACTGAGAACACTTTTCCTATCGCCTTTGGCATGGTCAATTTTAGCCGTTCTACAATTTATTCTTGCCTATCTATTTTTAACCCAGATTGAAACATTCACCTCATTTCAAGCACAATTAGCCACCATAGATAACGCACCAGGCATTACTGATATTATCGTTTTACCATTATTTGGCAACGCCTCAATTATTTTATTATTAGTAACCCCTTTACTGACCATGCGCTTAGTCAGCGAAGAAAGACGTAATAAAACCTTATCATTATTACTTTCTGCCCCTCTTTCTGGCACTGAAATTATTTTAGGCAAGTTTTTTGGTATTTTGGGCATGCTGATGCTCATAGTTGCCCTTATTTCCTTAATGCCAATATCCCTAATAGTTGGCGGAGAGCTTGATTGGGGAAAGTTTGCCTGTAATATTCTGGCCCTGAGTTTATTAGTCGCCGCTTTTGCATCCATCGGCCTTTATATGTCTTGCATTGCCAGTCACCCAACCATTGCTGCAATCTGTAGTTTTGGCTTATTACTTCTTTTATGGATACTGGACTGGACTGCCGGGATAAAAGGCCAAGAAAGTGAAGTCTTTCATTACTTATCGATACTCAAACATTTTCAAAATATCCAGAGCGGCTTACTCAATACGGTTGATATCAGCTACTTTCTATTATTTATTGGTACATTTTTGATTTTAAGTATACGTAGACTCGAAAACGACAGGTTACAAAAATGAAAATAACCCAGCATATTCATCAACGTCTTCGTATAAAAAACTGGCTGATAACCTTAATAATAATCACTTTATTAATCGCCTTAGCCTGGCTCAGCCGCTTATATACTGCCGAAGTAGATTTAACAGCAAATAACAATAACACTCTGACTGAAGCCTCTCAAAAGATACTGGCCACTTTACCTGAACCCATCAAGGTAACCGCTTACATTAAAGAAACCACATTACAAAGGCAACTTGCTCAATTGCTTAATAGATACCGTAAATTTAAAAGCAATATGACTGTTAAATTTATAGATCCAGGCAAGGTTCCAGAAAAAGCCAGAGAACTCAATATCGGCCCGCAAGGAGCAATCGTCGTTGAATACCAGGGACGCACTGAAAAACTAACCTATCTGGATGAGTCCACCCTATCCAACGCCTTATTACAACTCGCCAATACCAGTGAACGCTGGATTACTTTTTTAACCGGGCATGGAGAACGATCTCCAATTGGCAGGGCTAATTTTGATCTGGGTCTATTTGGAAAAGAACTGGAACGTCATAAGATCAAAGTTCAAACCATCAACTTAGCTCAAATATCCTCCATTCCAGATAACTCATCGCTATTGATACTGGCTTCACCTTCTGTCCCACTCTTACCAGGTGAACTGAATATCATTAGTGAGTATATTGAAGGCGGTGGCAATTTACTTTTATTAACCGACCCAGATAATCAGCAATTAAACACTATTGAACAACAGCTAGGCATTATTAAACTACCCGGCACAATTGTAGACACCAGCACTAATCTTTATGGGATTGATGACCCATCATTCGTTTTAGTCAGTGAATACAGTCGTCACCCAATTACTATTAACTTTAATAACATTACTGTATTCCCTATCGCTTCTGCTTTTAAAATTGATGAAGAAAGCGAATTTATTGCAGAAGCAATACTGACTAGTGTGAAGCGCTCATGGACTGAAACTGCAGAAATAACAGGTAAAATTCGCTTCGATGTTGACAGTGAAGAACAACAAGGCCCATTAACACTTGGCTATGCATTAACCCGTGATTTTTCTAATAAAAATCAACAACGCATCATGGTTATAGGGGATGCTGATTTTTTATCGAATGCTTATTTAGGCAATGTAGGCAATTCAGAATTTGGATTCAGACTTATCAACTGGCTAACTCATGATGACCAGTTTATAGAAATCCCGCCAAAATCAGCACCGGGAAAATCATTACAATTAACCACTACATCAGTCACTATTATAGGGTTTGGCTTTTTACTCGGCTTACCTTTACTACTGATTGCAACTGGTTTTATTATTTGGCGTAGACGGAAACGTCGTTAATTTATCATTAGCTCGGTAGGTTGGGGTGACGTAAGGAACCCCAACGTCTTGTGTTGCGATTACATGTTGGGTTTCGTACCTCAACCCAACCTACCGAGCTGAATCGTACGAATATCCGTGCCACGTTGTAACAAATGCGTGGCAAAGCAGTGACGGAAGGTATGGGCGCTGACTCTTTTAGTGATATTAAGTGCTCGAACAGCTTCTTTAATTGATTTATTAATGCCTGATTGATCAAGGTGATGGCGTCTGGTAATGGCTGATCGAGGGTCGCTTGATAGGTTTTTAGCTGGAAATACATACTGCCACCCCCAGCTTTTCTCAGCATTTTTGTATTTTCTATTTAACGCATAGGGTAAATATACAGAGCCATATCCAGCAAGTAAGTCTTTGTCATGAATTAATTTGACTCGTTCTAAATGAGCTTTTATTGGCATAATTAATCTACTTGACAGGGGCGTTACCCTATCTTTATTACCTTTTCCAGAACGTACAGTTATTTGTTTATAATCAAAATCAATATCATGAACTCTTAATCTGACAGCTTCTGTAATTCTAAGACCGCTACCATACAGTAGATATACAACTAACTGAGAAGACCCTTCAAGTAATGTAATGATTTGTTTAACTTCTTCTTGAGTTAAAACAACTGGAATTTTTCGGTTTTTTGTTGAACGAACAGCATCCACCGTTTTTTTTAAAGGGTGTTCAAGTATTTGTTTATATAAAAACACTAAAGCATTCATTGCCTGATTTTGTGTAGAAATAGCCACTTTACGCTGGATGGCTAAATAACTAAGAAAATCCTCAACTTTTGATTCGGGATTATTCAATAATTCCTTTTTAAGATGCATTTTATGAAATTTTACATATTGTTTGATCCAGTCAGAATAAATTCTCTCGGTATGAATGGAATAATGTTTAAGGCGCATAATATGGCGAACATCATCAAGAAGTTTAGTGTTCTTTTTAATTGACATAAGAGAGGCTAACAAATAGAATCAGGATTTATTTAGTATAGGTGGTTTTTCCTGAATTTCAGGTTAATATCAACTTATCAGGAAATTTTTCCTTGATATCTAATTATCAAGGACTGTTGTCCTGAAAAGTGGGGTAATATCAGGTTATCAAGGACAATTTACCTAAGAAGAATAGTTAAGCTTTCAAGTAACTAAGGAAATAAAAATTAAATGACTTATGATGTAATCGCTCTTGCTTGTGAGCAACTCAGTTATAGGGATAAGTTGCGTCTTGCACAATTGTTAGTACAAGCTGCGAGAAAAGAGGAAGAAACAGAAAATCCTCAAAATCGAGCAGAGCCTAAAGCTGTTGTAAAAAATGCTAAACTCAAACCTGAAACTTCTCCAAAAGATATTAACACCATAGAATATATTATAGAACGATTGCTAAAGTTAAAACCTAGCAAAAAGAAATCATTAACTAATTCAATAAAATCTATGTTTCAATTTCAGGGTGGTGTTTCTGAGGCTGATATAGAAAAAATTATATCTAAGTTACAAAAACGAAAAGTCATTAAACTTGAAGAAAACAATGTTCATTACTTGTAATGAACAACAAGCGTAATCGGGTAAGAGCTGGTTTCTCTCCAGCTCTCCCCACACCACCCTGCATGCGGATCCGCACAGGGCGGTTCATTAGCCATTTGGATAATGGAACTTTACCCACTGATCTTTAACAGACACTAACCCTTGTGCTTTTAGCCAGTCATTATTAAGACCCATTTGCACAGCTTTGGTTTTCGCTAGCCGATAATAGCCCTTTGAACTCAAGCCAATATAAATCGCCAGTTTGGTAGAGACTCCCAAACTAATCAATTTTCGAATACGGGTTTTCATTCTGCACCATTGTTTCAAATAGCACATACGAATCCGTCTTCTAATCCAATGATCAAGTTCGGGAACAGGACGATAAAATTCACTCAGTCCAAAGTAGTTTATCCAACCAGAAATATATCGTCTGAGCTGTAAATACCGATAGCTCCAGCTAACGCCCCAAGATCGCCCCGTAATTTCACGGATACGATGCTTAAAGTTTGCCAATGCTTTCGGACTCCAGACGATTTTCTTGCCTTTAAATACAAAACCAAGAAAACTAAGCTTGCGCACGGGTACTACTTGGCTTTTCTCTGTGTTGATGGGTAACTTTAACGTTTCCAGAAAAGTGACGACTTCCGCTTTGATGCGTTCACCTTCTGCGAAGGATTTAACACTGATGACAAAGTCATCAGCATATCGAGCAAAACGATAGCGTTTACTTTCTAAATAACGGTCAAGATCATCTAGCATGACGTTAGCTAATAATGGAGACAGTGGACCACCCTGCGGAACACCGCGAAGCGTGTCTTCTACCTTCCCATTAATGCTAACCCCAGCACGCAGATATTTTCCAATCAGTGCTAATACACGTTTATCATCGACCCATTTTGACAC
>ENA-ORXI01000276-ORXI01000276.1-sediment-metagenome-genome-assembly--contig:-NODE-276-length-41526-cov-6.301527_pt1 | contig 41526 bp, 39 predicted proteins | sample MGYA00237861_ERZ511468 | MGnify/ENA primary metagenome ERZ511468 (study PRJEB26299, sample SAMN06266213) | sediment metagenome | isolation source: Hudson Canyon methane seep mesocosm | place: USA:Hudson... | reverse complement strand
AGTTTATGGTTACGTGAAGCCGGAGTAGAACGTGCAGCGGTAACGTATTTTAGTTGGGCAGCCTTAGGTTATTCATTCAAGTTTGTTTGGGCACCATTGGTTGATACATTGCCCTTGCCATTGTTGACACGATTTTTTGGTCGCCGTCGTGCGTGGTTATTGTTATCGCAATTCATGATTATGCTTGCGATTGCTGCAATGGCGTTTATCGATCCGGCTACAAATACCTTGGCAGCGATGGCTTGGGCGGCTGTTTTATTAGGCTTTTCATCAGCGACTCAAGATATTGTTATTGATGCTTATCGTATTGAATCTGCCGAAACTGAGATGCAGGCTTTAATGTCTTCCACTTATATTGCCGGTTATCGTATAGGGATGTTGTCGGCGGGTGCAGGTGCTTTGTTTTTAGCTACCTATTTTGGTTCGACGATGGGGGATTATCAGTATCAGGCATGGCAGACGACATATCTTCTGATGGCAGGATTAATGTTGATCGGTGTGATGACCACATTGCTTATTGATGAGCCAGAACGCAATACAATAAACACACCACAATCAAATCAACATTATCTAGGCTTTTTCTTGTTATTTGTATTGGCTGTTGCAGGTTTTGTCAGCAGCTTTTATGTTACTGCTGACTTTGCAGTGGTGGCTAAATCGGCATTGAGCAGTTTAGTTGCAAATAGCCACTTAGCTGGAGCTTTGGTTGAGTTGTGTCGCTTAATGATAGCGTTAGCCGCGGCAGCAATGGTCGCAAAGCTGCTTGTTATGTCAGGGTTAGTGGACGGCAAAAAGGTTGTTGATACTTATGTTGAACCGATACATGATTTTTTCCAACGATATGGTTGGTCATTAGCCTGGATATTATTAGCATTGATAGGTTTATATCGAATTTCAGATATTGTGTTGGGTGTGATTTCCAATGTGTTTTATCAAGATTTAGGGTTTACTAAACCTGAAATTGCCAGTGTAGTGAAAACCTTCGGTTTGTTGATGACTATCGTAGGTGGTTTTTTAGGTGGACTTTTAGCGGTACGTTTTGGAGTGCTAAAAATTCTATTTTTAGGTGCCGTATTATCAGCATTAACTAATCTTTTGTTTATGTTGTTGGCTCAAGCTGGCCACGATATGACTATGCTATATATCGTGATTTCAGCTGATAATTTATCAGCCGGATTAGCCAGTGCAGCCTTTATTGCCTTTTTATCTAGCCTGACCAATATTTCATTTACCGCCGTGCAATATGCCATTTTCAGTTCACTGATGACCTTGTTACCTAAAATACTAGGTGGTTATTCCGGTACTATGGTTGAGACGATGGGATATCAGCAATTCTTTTTATTAACTGCCCTGATGGGTATTCCGGTATTACTTTTAATTGTATGGGCGAATAAGCGTTTCGATATTGATCAAAAAGATTGATAGGGAGATGAGTCATGAAAAAACTACTAATCATCATCTTTGTGGTGATGTTGATAAGGCAATTATCAGGTGTTAATTCGCCAGTAGTTTTAGGGCCTGGTGTTAAGGTAGCCGAGCCGCCAGTGCAAACCGATCTGAAACAAGCGGAGCCTTTCCAACATGATGGTTATCAAATAACCCCGCTGGCGGAGTTTAAGTTAACCGGCAAGATTTTATCGCGAGAAAACTATTATCTAGGACGAGAAAGTGAGCTTTCCTCTATTGATTTGGCCTTAGGTTGGGGGCCGATGTCGGATGAAGCCGTATTAGATAAAATCGATATTTCTCAATCAGGCCGGTGGTATCGCTGGCGAGTAAAAGAGTTTCCTATTCCACGAAAAGATATCGAAACGCAAAGTGCCAATATGCATATGATTCCGGCTAATGATTTGGTTGAAGATATGTTGGATTCTGCAAAACAAGGTCAAATAATAGAATTAACTGGTTATCTTATTCGGGCTGAAGCTGAAGATGGTTGGAACTGGCAGAGTTCGCTGACACGCAATGATACTGGCGCCCATGCGTGTGAAGTTGTATATGTGGAGAGTTTTCAGCTAATTAACTAAGCTCAGTGGGTGTTCTAAGCACCTTTAACCACAGCAATACAGCAATACTCATAAACACCAGTTGAGCCAGCGTAAACGCCAACATACTATGATTTACTAATGGCACAATGAGACTAGCAGCAACTGCATTTGCTGACATTTGCACAAAACTTTGTAGTGCTGCCGCAGTGCCACGGTTTTTAGGGAAACAATCTAAAGCCATTACCGTAAAAGCTGGAATAGCGATGCCCGTGCCAAACGAATAAATAAACAACGGCAAAACAAAGCCCAGTAGTGATGTAGTTAACAAGCTAGCCTGCAATACATTTAATACCGTAGAAATGGCCATGATGATCAAAGCAAGGGTCACCATTTTTCTAGCAGGGTGATGTGAGAAAAACTTAGCAGACAGCAATGAACCCAACATTAATCCGATGACCATCGGCACAAATTGCATCCAAAAATCACCAGTATTTAATTTTAGGAAATCAAAGAAAATCGTCGGTGAACCGGCAATAAATAAAAACATGCCAGCAAAACTAGCACCACAAGCAAAAACAATGGCTTGAAATTGACCATGTTTAAATGCCTCAAGATATACTCGTGTGACCTGTATTGGATGTATCGATTGGCGATGTTCAGGGTGCAAGGTTTCTTTAGTAACGATTAAAGCAAGTAGTGTAGTGATAAGGCCAAAGGCGGCTAGAAAATAAAAAATACTGCGCCAGCCAAAAGCCTCATGCAAACCTGCGCCAATCATAGGTGCGATTGCCGGTGCGATAGCAAAAAACAACATCACATAAGACATGACTTGGCGAGCTTGTAATGAATCAAATACATCACGAATCATGGCGCGACCGGCGATTAAACTGCCACAAGCTGCTGCACCTTGAATAATTCGAAACAATAAAAATTGATTGTAACTATCCGCCATGGCACAACCAATGGAGGCAAATAAATATAAAAACATGCCACTGAGAATGATATTTCTTCTACCAAAGCGATCTGTGAGCGGTCCCCAAAACAAGGTGGCAATGGCAAAGGCCATCAAATACGCCCCAAGACTTTGTGACAACAATGCTCGAGAAACACCAAATTCAGCTTCAATGGCAGGAAAAGAAGGCAAGTAAGTATCAATCGCAAACGGACCTATCATTGATATAAATGACATGATCACAATAAAACCGATGCGAGAAGGCATTGATGAAGTGGGTTCTGTTTTCACGAGTTAGCTATTTTTCCAGAAGACAAATAAAAAAGACCACGAATATCGTGGTCTTAGTGATGTAACTGTACAGTAAATGAGGTGGCGGCTTGTAATAAAACTATGCCATTGTTTTATTTATCCGAATTTATTAGGGATGTTAAAAGTTGCTCATACTCCAAATAATAACGGTTGCAACGATAAAGGTAACTAAAGTGCAAAGGCCAGCAGAGATAATAGAGGTTGAGACGATAAAGCCTTTCCCTTCAGGAATGTTCATATATATCGGTACGCCAATATAGAGTAAATATAGGCTGTAAAAGACGGCGCCCATCAATACCAACATTACAAGCCAAACAATAGGTGCCAAACCAATTAGTCCTGCCATATACATAGGTGTGGCGGTATAAGTTACAAAGAGTAGACAGCGTCCATAGCTCGCTTCTGTACCAAAAGTCTTTTCCATCCAATAGGTGCAATACGTCATAAATAATGTACAGACGACGATGGCAAGATAAAAGCCAATTGACATCGCAACGGCATCAGCCATTGGAATCAAGTTAAATTCTCTGCCGGACAGGCTCCAACCAAATTGTGTAATGCCAATAAAAAACGAGAGTGCGGGGACAGCACCAAGGATACTTAATCTGGCAAAGCCAAATTGAGCAATATCAAGCTTTTCTTCTCGGATTGATTTCCATTCGGCACTTGGGACTGAGAACAGACCAAAGAAATGGTTGTGATGATGATGATACATAGCAGACTCCCTAGTTTATTTGTAAAAACAAAATTAACGTAAGTTGTAGGTTGCTCTAAATTCACCCTAGGCTCTTTTTTTGGGATGTTCAAGCGGGCTAATATCCATTTCTGTTTACATCATTCAGTGAGCCACTATTTTTAAGCCTTAGAGCGAGCTAATAACCGCGTGGTCAATAAGGATAAGGATGAATAACCACATTAAATATTGAATAGAATATTTAAATAAACGGAAAGGTGCATTCACCTGAGTATTATCGAATAACTGCTTTAATAACCACACTTTACGGAGGTTAAGCAATAAAATGCCGACTAAATACAGCAGGCCACTCATGCCAAATACAAAAGGCAATAATGTTGTTATAAATAATAAGATGCTATACAAAACGATGTGCAGTCTGGTGAATTGTTCACCGTGAGTGACGGGCAACATTGGGATATCTGCTTCTGCATATTCCTCTTTTCTATGTAAAGCTAATGCCCAGAAGTGAGGAGGTGTCCAAGCAAAGATAATAAGCACTAATAACAAAGCATTTGGATCGACGTGACCAGTCATGGCTGTCCAACCCAATAATGGTGGCATAGCGCCGGCTAATCCCCCAATGGTGATGTTTTGTGGCGTAGCACGTTTTAAAAACATGGTGTAAATCACGGCATAACCGATCAACGAGAACAAGGTTAACCAAGCAGTCGTTGGGTTAACTTGATACCACAATAAACTTAGGCCTAAGCTAGCAAGCACAAGAGCAAAGAACAAACCCTGCATCGGCGTGACAACTCCTTTGGGGATTGGCCGATTTTTGGTTCTTGCCATTTTGGCATCGAGACGATGATCAATCATATGATTAATGGCTGCTCCGCTGGCGGCGCAAGCACCAATGCCCAACAAGGCGATATTCAATTTGATTAGATCTGGCCAGCCAGGTGTAGAGACAAACGCACCCACGATCACCGTGAGCAACATCAACAAAACAACTTTGGGTTTGCATAAAGCTAGATAGTCTTTCCAGTTGGCCTTAGAAGATGGATTAATTAATTGAATTGATTCTTCCATTAGATCACCTTAATAATTGATATAACTATTGGTACGGCCATCATATTCCATGATGATGCCGTCAGATTTTGGAAATAAAATATAATTAATATAAACAACACTTAATAATAATAATGCAGCACCTGTATTGTGTGCTAAAGCAAGTGGTAATGGCAGCATTAACACAGCGTTAGCGATGCCAAGACTCAGTTGTAACAAGGTTAAGCCTAGGAGTAATTTTGCCTGATTTCTTAGATATGGGATTTGCCATAGGCGTATAAATAGCATCAATACACTCAAGAACAATACGAAAGCCATTAGGCGATGAATGACTTGGATAGTTAAGCGTGATTGGGCGGCTAATACACCACCTTCGTAATTACGATCACTGGTGTCAAAAATATTGAAAGAATCTGCAATAGCTAAGTTTGGAAACCATTGGTTTTGGCAGGTGGGGAAATCAGGACAGGCGAGGCCAGCATAATTACTGCTGGTCCAGCCACCAAGAGCTATTTGGCAAGATAGAAAAATCAAGACGGTGAGCGCTAATGGCCGTAAATTTTTTGATATGGCAACGGACTTAGCGGATTGCAGCTGCAGCATTAATAAAAATAATAAAGCTAATAACAACATGCCCCCCAACAAATGTATGGTGACCACTTGGGGCAACAGTTTCATGACCACAGTTAACATGCCAAAAAGTCCTTGTACCACCACTAAGAAAAACAAAGCGCGGCTTAACCAACGAGTTTTCGCATTTATTTTTGTATCAAACTCGATTTTTATAGCAAGGATTAATATTGTTAAACCTAATGCAGAAGCCAGGTAGCGGTGGATCATTTCCATCCATGCTTTGCCTTGATCTATAACACCAGCGGCTAATTGTTCACTACTAGGAGGTATTAATTGACCATAACATCCTGGCCAATCAGGGCAGCCCAAACCTGCATCTAGTAAGCGTGTTAATGCACCCAATGTGATCACCATAAAGGTCATTAACATTGCTGCGATGCATAACTTGTTAGTCATGTCTTAGCCTATTCTTGAGGCTTTTAATAGCCACTTTATGTCGGACATGATCTGTCTTCCGCTGAGTTCTGGAAGAAATTGCATTACCAATATTCCGTTGGGGTCTATTAGCCAAATACTTTGGTCTTGCCAAGATAATGTTTGCTGATTAAACCAACTGAATATGTTGCTGTTATTCACTTTCTGTACTTTTGTAAAATCAATTTCTACGGATAAATTAGTACTATTAGTTGCCTCTCCCTGAACAGATAACCAAATTGGTTGTAGTCGTTCATGGTGTTTAGCCATCGCTTTGTGTAATTGTTGCATGCGATAAACTTGTTGTTGGCAAAGGGTACTACAGTCATCACTAATCACTAATAGTCCCCATTTTCCTTGTTGTATATGAGTTAAATCCTCAGGAACATGGGTGCCGGCAGTTATTAATATGCCGTTGTTTTTAGTGCTTGTTGGCAGGCCAAAACCTGAATAAGCCATTAGCCACGCAATGGCCAATGGCACTAACGTTATTAACCAAATAGCCTTATGTAAGCCTGCTTTCTTGATGGGTTTCATTTTCTTTCTGCTCTAGTCGACAAATAATAATAAAGCCAATAAAACTTGCACCAGCAATCAGCAACCATTGGATGGCATATCCTAAATGCATAGGAAATTTACTTTTCATGGTAATTGCTGCGGGTATTAGATTGGCAACCGGTGTTTCAGCATACAAAACGAATGGCGATAATTCGTAACTGTAATATTTATTCAGTAGAGGGATCTGAATCTGTTGTAGAAGTTGAGGCCAATTAGGATCTTGTTCGGGAGCCTGTAACATAAATCCGGGCTGTGGTTTTTTTATTAAACCTTGCACTTCAATATAAAGAGGAAGTTCTTGTTGCAACGATAATTGGGCTTGTATTGGCTGCCAACCCAAATTAACCAATAAGCGTGTTGTATTCGTTTGAACTTCAGCCAATACATGCCAACCAGCTGAACCTTGATATATTTGGTTATCAAGGAAGAAGTGGTTCGTGATTTCACCGGTTATTGATGTTTTTTGATACTCTTTCGGAGACGCGGATAGTTCAGAAGCCGGTAATAATGCTTGTTGAAGATAATTTTTATACCGTAAATCGGCAGCCTGAGCACGCTGCCACTGCCAGTTGGATAAAATAAGGCATAATACAAGGACAACGCTAACAAAAAGAAAATAAGGTACATGTATGGATATTTTCCAACCATAAAATGACCATATAAAGCGTTTATTTGTCACCGCATGATTCCCTATCGCTACCCCATAAAAAGTATCTTAATACTAAAAAATCCTAAACCAGATAAACAAGTATAAATAGTAAGACCCAGACAACATCAACAAAGTGCCAGTACCAAGCCCCCGCTTCAAAAGCAAAGTGTTTCTCTGCAGTGAAGTGACCTTTAAAAACCCGTATAAACAATACAAACAATATGATGCTACCTATGGTTACATGTAGGCCATGAAAACCAGTCAGTAGAAAAAAGGTTGCACCATAAATGCCAGATGCTAACGTAAGATCCAGCTGTTGGTATGCCTCAATATATTCAGTCACCTGTAGTGTAATGAAGCTCACACCAAGTACTAATGTGATGCCAAGCCACATTTTTATTTTGCCACGGTTTCCCAGCTTAAGTGCTTTATGCGCCAGTGTTAATGTCACACTTGAGCTCACAAGTATGATGGTGTTAATTAGTGGTACATGCCATGGGTCTATAATGTCTTTTATGGGAGGGAACTGCTCAGTATTGGGAGCATTAAGCATAGGCCAGACCGCAGAAAAATCTGGCCATAGCATATGGGATACTCCTTTATCACCTTCTCCACCGAGCCATGGCACTGAAAAGTTTCGGGTATAGTATAAAGCGCCAAAAAAAGCGAAAAAGAACATTACTTCAGAGAAAATAAACCAAGACATACCAAAACGAAATGAAATATCTAACTGGGGTGAATACAAACCTTTGCGAGTTTCTGAAATTACGGTAGCAAACCAGCCAAATAACATGCCCGCCATAATAAACGCACCTGAATAGAGTGCTATCTGACTAAAGAGACTGGCTTGTCCTTGTAGCTGCACACTATGTAGTGTCAGCCCACCTCCACCGAGAAGTGCAAATAAGCCAACTGCGCCAATAATGGGCCAGTGACTTTGTGCTGGGACGTAATATGTTTCTGAAGATTGCTCCATTACTTGTTTACCCCCTAAATACCTACCTCTATTCTGGCATTAACATGCCGACAGTTTGAGCGTTGGTTATATCAAACAATGTATAAGATAACGTTAATTTTTTGATTTCCTCAGGTAATTCTGGATCGATAAAAAATACCAATGGAAAGCTTTTCCCCTCACTTGCTTCCAAGGGTTGATGTTGGAAGCAAAAACATTCAATTTTATGTAAATATGGCGCAGCTTCAGAAGGCGATACACTTGGTATCGCTTGAGCTACAACCGCCGAATTATAGGTATTAACCACATGAAAAGATGTTTGCAGTTGTTCTCCTAGCACTAGCTCAATGACCTCGTGCTGTGGTGAAAAGTCCCAAGGAAGGTTGTCATTACGATTAGCGACTAATTGCACTGTTATTGTTCGATTATTACTATCAGCAGCAACCATTTCTCCTTGATATTGACCGGCGGTTTTCCCATTTAACCCGGTGATTTCACAAAATACGGCATACACGGGTGGCAGTATGAAAATACCAAATGAAAACATAAACAAAACAAGCCCAACCAAGGCTATGGGTGAAGAAAGCTTCATTTGGCGTCTATCACTGGTGGGGTAGAGAATGTGTGATAAGGCGCAGGTGAAGGTACGGTCCATTCAAGGCCATCTGCACCTTCCCATGGTTTTTGTTCCGCTTTTTTACCACTGCGAATTGTAGTAATAACGATGTAGAGAAAGATCAATTGGGTGAAACCAAACATGAATGCACCGAGAGTGGTTAACATATTAAAATCAGCAAATTGTAAGGCGTAATCTGGAATTCGTCTTGGCATACCCGCTAATCCAACAAAATGCATAGGGAAAAAGGTTAAATTGACACCAACAAGAGATAACCAAAAATGCCATTGGCCTAAAGTCTCGTTATACATTTTCCCGCACCATTTAGGCAGCCAATAATAGACACCTGCCATAATTCCAAAAACAGCACCTGGCACTAATACATAATGAAAATGTGCCACCACAAAATAAGTGTCATGATACTGAAAGTCAGCGGGTGCTATGGCTAACATCAAGCCGGATAATCCACCGATAGTAAACAATACAATAAAAGCTACGGCAAATAACATCGGCGTTTCAAAGCTCATGGAGCCTTTAAACATTGTACTGACCCAGTTAAATACTTTTACGCCCGTTGGTATGGCAATTAACATGGTTGAGTACATGAAAAATAGCTCACCACCAAGTGGCATGCCGACGGTAAACATATGGTGAGCCCAAACTATGAAGGCTAGGCCAGCAATGGCTATCATGGCAATGACCATCGAGGTATGGCCAAAAAGACGCTTGCGAGAAAAGGTTGGAATAACATGGGACACAATACCGAAAGCTGGCAAGATTAGGATATAGACTTCAGGGTGAGCAAAAAACCAGAATACATGTTGAAACAATACTGGATCGCCACCGCCGCCCGCATTGAAGAAGCTAGTAGCAAAATGAATATCCATTAACATCATGGTCACCACGGCTGCTAGGACTGGCATAGCTGCCAATAACAAAAATGCGGTTATTAGCCAGCTCCAACAAAACATCGGCATTTGCATCAATGTCATACCGGGCGCGCGCATATTAAATAAAGTAACAATGATATTCATTGCTCCCATAATTGAGGACACCCCCATCATATGAATAGCAAAGATAAAGAAGGTAACACTTGGCGGTGCATAGGTCGTGGATAAAGGCGCATAAAATGTCCAGCCAAAGTTGGGGGCGCCGCCATCCATAAACAATGTTGAAATCAGCATGGTAAAGGCAAACGGTAGCAGCCAGAAACTCCAGTTATTCATTCTGGGTAAGGCCATATCGGGCGCACCGACCATTAAGGGAACTTGCCAATTTGCCAGTCCTACGAAAGCGGGCATGATGACACCAAATACCATAATCAGGCCATGCATAGTGGTCATTTGATTAAAGAATTCTGGACTCACCATTTGTAGTCCGGGCTGAAATAACTCGGCCCTAATAACAAATGCCATTGCGCCACCCACAAAGAAGAGGACGAGAGCAAACAAAAGATACATGGTGCCAATATCTTTATGATTAGTCGTTAATACCCAACGCATAAAACCTTTGGCTGGTCCGTGATGATCTGATGTCACTGTTTGTTCGCTCATAAGTCTTCACCCATTAGAGCCTGAACTTCTGCAGGTGTCACTTTGTCACCTGTTTTATTGTCCCAGGCGTTGCGTTCATAAGTAATAACAGCTGCTAGATCAACAGCAGAGAGTTGTTGAGCAAAGGCGGGCATTGCTGTGCTGACTTTACCGTCCATGACTATTTTAAGGTGTTCAGCTATGTCACCAGTAGCGATAGCACTGCCATTGAGGGCAGGGAAGACGGGAGGTATGCCTTCACCACCTGCTTGATGGCAGACAGCACAGTTTTTCTCATAAACTTTGGCGCCAGTACTCATCAAATCATCCATACTCCATTCTTGCTCTGCCGCTGCAGCCACCGCTATCTTGCCCGCTTTCTGTTCTTGCAGCCAAGCTTGGTACTCTGGTTCAGTAACCGCTTTCACTTCAATCGGCATAAAACCATGATGTTTACCGCAGAGTTCGGCACATTGCCCACGATACGTACCGGGCTCATTGATACGAGTCCATGATTCATTAATGAAACCGGGAATAGCATCTTTCTTAACAGCCAGATCAGGTACCCACCAAGCATGAATGACATCATTAGAGGTAAATAAAAAACGAATTTTTTTATTAATGGGAACAACTAGGGCATTATCAACTTCGAGCAGGTAGTAAGGGTTTTTCTTTTTCTTGTTTTCAATTTCTTCTTTGGATGTAGCTAAAATACTGAAAAAATCAACGTCTTCGCCAATATATTTGTAATGCCATTTCCATTGGTAACCGGTCACTTGAATATCAATATCTGATTCACTGGAGTCGTACATGTCGACAAGTACGGCAGTGGCCGGAACAGCCATGGCAATAAGAATGAAAAAGGGAATTATCGACCAGATGATCTCTACAGTCACATGTTCATGAAACTGTTCGGCTTTATGACCTTTTGACTTTCGGTGATGGAAAATGGACCAGAACATCACACCAAAGACAACAACCGCTATAGCCAGACAGACATAGAATATGGTCATATGTAAACCATATATCGCTTGACTAGTATCGGTGACACCGATGGGCATATTGAGACCCCAGGCAGCGAGAACCGTACCCGGATAAAAGATAAAAGCGACACAGAATAGCTGTAAAAATCGACTCATAAATAGTTACCCTTGCTTTTTTAGTTATGCCTTTTCAGGCAACATTTTGCAAAAACTACTACTTTCTTTTCGACCTTAGTATAAGGGAAAATTTAATTTTGACCAGAAAATAAAAAACCTTGTGTTTTAAGTGGATATTTCAATGTAACCAAAAGCTTACCCAAAAACGGTAGTAAATTCTCGCTGATTCATCAAGCAAAATGGAAGCTTTATATGATCATTTATTTGCTATTTTTCCTTTGGAAAACCATGCATACAGTACAGGCAGGACAAACAAGGTTAAAAAGGTGGTTGTGACTAAACCGCCTACGATTACTGTTGCTAATGGCCGCTGAATTTCAGCACCAAGATTTTGAGAAAATAAGTCTCTTGATAGACCAAACTATCTCTCCATAGCAAGCAACGATAGATAAATTCAGCCTCCAGTAAGTTCCTGAGACAACAAACGGCTAAGGCCATAAAACTAAAAAGACCACTATAAAGTGGCCTTTTTGATTAAGAATTACTTATAAAACTTAAATAATTCTAAAATGGAATATCATCATCATAATAATCAGCGCCGCCAGATGGTGCACCGTATTCAGGGCCTGCTGAAGGAGAAGCTGGTTGTGGTGCCGCTGCCGCAGCTTGAGGTGCAGCCGCTGCTGGTTGATTATAGGCTGGAGCATCACCACCTGTGCCTGCACCACGGCTATCTAACATGGTCATTTCATTACCAACGATTTCAGTTGAATAACGATCTTGGCCATTTTGATCTTGCCATTTACGTGTTTGGATACGACCTTCGATATAAACCTGCGAACCTTTGTGTAGGTATTGCTGTGCGACTTCACCTAGGCGGTTGCGTAATACAACACGGTGCCATTCAGTGCGCTCTTGGCGTTCGCCAGTTTGCTTGTCTTTCCAGCTTTCTGATGTTGCTAGGCGTAAATTACAGATGGAGCCACCATTAGGAAATGCGCGACTTTCAGGCTCGGCGCCTAGTCTTCCTACGAGTATGACTTTGTTTACAGACATGGTGTGCTCCTATATTCGGATTGCTTCAAATTTATTAAGTTGGTTATTCTACGATCACTGAGGACTAAATGCATCCAGTGCTTCTGAGTTAATGAGTTCAGGTGCGAATTTTACATAGGCCACCTGCTCTTCGACCACAACAATAGTTTCTACTACACCTTCAATGGCATTGAGTTGTTGCGCAATATCATCTGCATTTGTAGCAGAAAGATGATCGATATGAAGAATGCGATTTGTTAAATGTCTTGGTGGTTTCATAGGGCTAACCACAATTAACCAGATAAGCGTTAAAACGGCACCGGCAATAAATACACCGCTGAGTGCATAGTGGGTATACATCAGGCCACCTAAAGTTCCGCCAATAAATGCACCAATAAACTGAGCGGTGGAATAAATTCCCATCGCAGTGCCTTTATTTTCTAAAGGACTAAGTTTCGACATTAATGATGGCAGGCTGGCTTCTAAAATATTAAAGGCAGTAAAAAATAACCATAAGCTGATTAACAAGGCAGTTAAAGAACTTGGCAACATTGCCCATGTTAATTGCGAGATGGCTAATACCGCAATGGCACCTAAAAAAATGGGTTTCATTTTTCGGCGTTTTTCAGCAATTAATATAAATGGCACCATACTGATAAAAGCAATAATCAAGATAGGTAAGTAGATTAATGCATGTTGGTCTCTCGCTAAACCTGCATGATCTTGCAAGGCAATAGGCAGAGCAAAAAAGCTGGTGGTCAACAGACAGTGCAAAATCATGATGCTAAACACCATGCGCATAATCTCGGGATTTTTAAGTACCTTGCCGAACTGACGTGGCACTGGTTCGATATCACGATGATTAACACAGCGTATTGGTGTCGGCACCCATAGGTGTAAAACAGCAATACCGACTAGCGATAACACCGCGGTAGCCCAAAATATGCCGGATAAACCGATCCAGCTTTCTAAAGCAGCGCCCGAAGCTAAGGCAATTGAAAATGAAAAACCGATGCTAATACCAATGCTAGCCATAGCTTTAGTACGATGTTCATCGCGTGTCAGATCAGCAGTTAAAGCCATGATTGCAGCAGCAATAGCACCACTGCCTTGTAACAAGCGACCAGCAATGACCATATAAATAGAGTCTGCAGTGGCGGCAACAACACTACCAGCGGCAAATAAGATTAGGCCCATGGTGATGACACGTTTTCGACCTATACGATCGGACAGCATGCCAAAAGGAATTTGTAGTAATGCTTGGGTAAGTCCATAAGCACCGATTGCTAAACCAATTAACATCGGTGTGGCGCCAGAGTATTGATCTGCGGCTAAAGAAAATACCGGCAAAATCATAAATAATCCCAGCATGCGTAAACCGAAGATGGCAGACAAGCCAGTGATACTGCGCTTTTCCAAAGGGGTCATTGAATGAGTGTGATGTTGTTTTTGCGTCATGATGATGGGTAAGGGTATATTGATCTGTTTGATTCTTCAACGGAATACACGCTGGATGAAAAGCATAAGCATTCGTGGGGCTCGTACTCACAATCTTAAAAACATTGATTTGGACTTACCGAGAGACTCCTTGATCGTGATCACAGGCTTGTCTGGTTCGGGCAAGTCCTCACTGGCCTTTGACACCTTATATGCCGAGGGTCAGCGGCGTTATGTTGAGTCGTTATCGGCGTATGCACGTCAGTTTTTATCGATGATGGAAAAACCAGATGTCGATCATATTGAAGGTTTGTCACCAGCCATTTCGATTGAACAAAAATCTACTTCTCATAATCCCCGCTCCACGGTAGGCACGATCACTGAAATTTATGATTATTTAAGATTATTATTTGCTCGTGCAGGTGAGCCACGATGTCCCGATCATGATCAACCATTATCCGCTCAAACAGTGAGCCAAATGGTCGACTTGGTCATGGCGATGCCGGAAGGCAAACGCATGATGTTACTAGCGCCAGTGGTACAAGATCGTAAAGGTGAACATAGAGATATTTTGGAAGATTTACGTGCTCAGGGTTTTGTACGTGCACGGGTGAATGGTGAGGTTATCGAATTAGATAATCCACCAGAATTAGAACTGCGTAAAAAACATACCATTGAAGCGGTGGTCGATCGCTTTAAAGTACGTGACGATCTACAACAACGCTTGGCTGAATCATTTGAAACGGCCTTGATTTTGTCGGAAGGCATCGCTCGTGTGGTTGAGATAGACGATGCGACTAATGAAACCTTATTTTCAGCTAAGTTTTCATGCCCTAGTTGTGGTTATTCGATAGCAGAACTTGAACCTCGCATGTTTTCGTTTAATAACCCTGCTGGTGCTTGCGGTACTTGTGATGGTTTAGGCATAAAACAGTTTGTTGATCCGGCACGTGTTGTCGCTCATCCAGAAATGAGTTTATCGGCCGGTGCAATCCGAGGTTGGGATCGCCGCAACGCTTATTATCATCAGATGATGTTATCGCTATCTAAACATTTTGAGTTTGATTTGGACACACCGTTTGATGAGCTGCCAGAAAATGTCAGGCAAGTGGTGTTATATGGTAGTGGCCGTACCAAGATAGATTTTAGTTATGTCAGCGATCGAGGTAAATCGGTGGTTCGCAATCATAACTTTGAGGGCGTGATTCATAACATGCAACGCCGTTATCATGAAACAGAATCGAATAGCGTGCGTGATGAATTAGCCAAATTTCATGCAGTACGTACCTGTCCTGATTGTGGTGGCGCTCGTTTAGCCAAATCTGCACGTCATGTGTACTTGAATAAAACGACTTTGCCCGATGTAACAAGTATGCCGGTCGGCGAAGTAAAAGCATTTTTTGATGACTTAACGTTGCCAGGGAAACGTGGTGAAATTGCCTCAAAAATTGTCACTGAGATTGGTGAGCGACTCACCTTCTTAGTGAATGTGGGCTTGGATTATCTGACCTTGGCGCGAAGTGCAGATACCTTGTCTGGTGGTGAAGCCCAGCGAATTCGTTTAGCTAGTCAAATTGGTGCGGGTTTAGTGGGTGTGATGTATATCTTGGATGAACCATCCATTGGTTTGCATCAACGTGACAATGATCGCTTGTTGGCAACACTGACTCGTTTACGTGATTTGGGCAATAGTGTCATCGTCGTTGAACATGATGAAGAGGCGATCCGCTCGGCAGATTATGTCTTAGATATTGGCCCCGGTGCTGGTGTGCATGGCGGTGAGATTGTAGCCCAAGGTTCGCCACAAGATATTATGGATAGTGAGCGGTCACTGACAGGTCAATACTTATCAGGCAAACGAAAAATTGCAGTGCCTGAAAAACGTGAACAGTTTCATGCCGGCCGTGTAATAGGTTTGCGAGGCGCGTGTGGCAACAACCTAAGAGATGTTGATGTTGATATTCCGGTAGGCTTGATGACCTGCATTACCGGTGTTTCTGGTTCAGGTAAATCCACTTTAATAAATGACACTTTATTAAAGGTCACATCTAAAACCTTAAATAGGGCTTCCGATGAACCTGCTGCACATAGAGAAGTATTAGGTTTACATCAGATGGACAAAGTGGTGGCAATAAACCAAAGTCCAATTGGTCGCACACCACGTTCAAACCCGGCAACGTATACCGGTTTATTTACCCCAATTCGTGAATTATTTGCAGGCACACCTGAAGCGCGAGCCCGTGGTTATGGGCCCGGCCGATTTAGCTTTAACGTTAAAGGTGGTCGCTGTGAAGCTTGTCAGGGTGATGGTTTAATCAAGGTAGAAATGCACTTTTTACCGGATATTTATGTGTCTTGTGATGTGTGTAAGGGCCAGCGTTATAACCGTGAAACCTTAGATATTCGTTTTAAAGGTAAAAATATTAACGAAGTATTGGGCATGACGATTGAAGATGCCGCAGTATTTTTTGCCAATATTCCAGTGGTATTCAAAAAGCTAGATACCTTGATGGATGTAGGTTTGACTTACATTACATTAGGCCAAAATGCGACGACCTTATCGGGCGGTGAAGCGCAGCGAATAAAATTAGCCAAAGAATTATCAAAACGCGATACCGGCAAAACCTTATATATCTTGGATGAACCAACCACCGGTTTACATTTCTTTGATATCGAACAGTTGTTAAAAGTATTACATCGCCTACGTGATCGTGGAAATACCATCGTTGTTATCGAACATAATTTAGATGTTATTAAAACAGCCGATTGGGTCGTTGATATGGGGCCAGAAGGTGGATCCGGTGGTGGAATGATCGTGGCGACAGGTACACCTGAAGACGTTGCTAATAATGCAAATTCACATACGGGACATTATTTAGCACCATTATTAAAACGATGATTTTAGAACAGGAAATCAAACTACAAATCATTGGCGACGCTGTTATTGATTTAACAAAACTGGATTGGTTAAAACAATATTGCCAGTCCGAACCGAAAAAGCAGCGTTTAGTCAGCACCTATTTTGATACACCAGAATTAAGCTTAATTAATCAGGGTGTAGGTCTGCGACTACGTAATGAAAATGGTCGTTGGTTACAAACAGTAAAATGCAGCGGCCAAGTCAAAAATGGATTACATCAACGTGAAGAATGGGAGCATGTGCTTACTTCTGATCAGTTTGATTTAATACAACTAAAACAAACACCGTTGGTGGAGATGATTGAAGATCCCGCTATTTGGCCAACGCTAAAACCTGTTTTCACCACTGATTTTGAACGGCAAACTCTACAATTAACGTTGTCGGATAAAACCGAAGTTGAATTAGCCTATGATCGTGGTGAAGTGCACACAGACAATTTAGCGGAAGCTATTCATGAAATTGAGTTGGAATTAAAACAAGGCTCGGTGGAGACTTTAAAGTTATTGGCCGAGCAGTGCGTAAAACAATTATCAGTCGAATATCACGATGAAAGCAAAGCACATCGAGGTTATCGTTTAGTACAGCAAACCCAGTAATTTAGCTGGGTTTTCCGTGCTTAATCACCCAAAACGTGGCTTTTGACTTTCTTGGCTTTCTTTGCAGCTTTCTTTTCTTTTGCTGTTAAAAGTGGTTTCTTCTTGTCAGCTTTTTTACTGTCTTGTCCTTTACTCATGATAATTTCCACCTGTTGTAATGTCATAAATCAAAGGTTAGTTTGAGCCAACCTAAGGACTGTTGTTACCCGAGGCTGCCATTTAAACAGCCAAGTCAAAGAGTAACAAGATCAGTATGGCCCTATACGCTATCAATTGATAGCAATAGCTTAGTCGCTTTTTTATCTAGGCCAAGGTCATTGATTGGTACCTTAGCGACGAATTGTTTACAGGTCGTTATTCGACCCAAAGCAGACATTGATAATCACTATAACGTTGGGACGAATGTCCTTTCAGCTTGAAGGCATGATAATTATGGAATATGAATTTCGACGCGATACCTTAACGGGTACCTTAGTTGCTAATTTTAGTATGGATCAAGAAGCATTAGGCTTTTGGTTGGTCGAGGAGCTAGGGGAATGTGCAGAAAAATATGAAGAGATCTGCCAAGTCATCGCTAAATTGCAGTTAAATCAGCTGAAACACTGGCGTATGGTAGGTAAGGCACTATCAATTGAACTCGATGGTGAGCAAGTTAGGGTTTTTGCCAATGAAATTGAAAGTGGTGAAGAGTTTGAACTTGAAGATGCACTATCTCTCTACGATGGAGAATCGGAAGCTTTCTGTGGCTTAGCCGATTTCCACATTGCATTAGAGAGCTGGCGTGTCTTTATAGATGAAAGCTATTAAGCTAAAAACTAGGGCTAGGCCTTGCAATCAAGCATTAAAAGGGCAGGTATAAATACCAACGCTTGAATGGTATCAGGTAACTTCAACCGTCAGTCGTGCTGTGAAAAAACATGAGATGCGTGATTGAAAAACCTGAACCTACCCCCACTGTATATTTTAGTTGTGCTGTATTATAAAAATACGGTTTCGTAGCTATATTAATGAATATGCTTGGCTCATATTTATTACACATTAATAACAGGAAAAAGAATGAAACGAATACTATTATTTATTATGACCAATATCGCCATTATGGTGGTGCTGAGCATTACGTTGAGATTGTTGGGTGTTGACAGCATATTAGCCGAAAATGGTTCAGATCTTAATATTCAAGCATTGGTTATTCTTTCCGGTGTCATTGGTTTTGGTGGTTCATTCATTTCATTGTTGATTTCAAAATGGATGGCCAAACGTATGACAGGTGCGGTCGTCATTAGCAATCCAACAACGAATATTGAGAAATGGCTAGTGAGCACGGTTGAAAGTCAGGCAAAAATTGTCGGCATAAAAATGCCAGAAGTTGCAATTTTCCCTTCACCCCAGATGAATGCTTTTGCAACGGGTGCCAGTAAAAATAATTCGCTTATGGCGGTGTCCCAAGGTTTATTAGATAACATGTCGCAAGGGGAAATTGAGGCAGTAGTCGGACACGAAATGAGTCATATTGCCAATGGCGATATGGTGACCTTAGCGTTGATTCAGGGTGTTGTTAATACTTTCGTCGTCTTTTTATCGCGAGTTGTCGGCCACGTTGTAGACCGTGTGATCTTAAAAAACAATCAAGGCCACGGTATAGGCTACTTTGTAACTGTAATAGTGGCTCAGGTTGTTTTATCGATACTCGCATCGACCATTGTGATGTATTTTTCAAGAAAACGAGAATTTATTGCAGATACTGGTGGCGCTGATTTAGCCGGGCATCAAAATATGATAAATGCACTCAAACGCCTTGGGCAGGTAGAGCCTGCTGCATTGCCAGAGCAAATGGCCGCTTTTGGCATTAATGACAAAAGTGGATTTATGGCCTTATTTTCATCACATCCACCTATAGAAGCAAGAATAGAGGCTTTAGAAAAACGCTCTTTGAATCGTTCATAAGCCTGAGATGCGTGATTACAAGACCTGACCCCGAGGTTCATTTCCGAGGTTTTTTAAAGGTCGCTATTAGACCCAAAGCAACCAACCGAGATAATTGCTATAGTGGTCGACGACCCATAAAACATACTGTTAAAGGATTAATTTTATATGGCAAAGTTCTTGAACACTAGTGCAACTAATTATTATTTAGAGGAATTGATAAAGGGGGCATCAGATCGACTTATTCTTATAAGTCCATTCCTCAAATTAAATGATCGGATTAAAGAACTACTTGAAGATAAAGATAGGTTAAAAATCGATGTCCGTATTGTTTATGGAAAAAGTGAATTACAACCGATGGAAATCAAGTGGTTAAATGAACTTTCTTTTATTCGTACAAGTTTTTGTAAAAATTTACATGCGAAGTGCTATATAAATGAAAGTTCTTGCATTATTACAAGCTTAAATCTTTATGAGTTCAGTCAAGTTAATAATAATGAAATGGGTGTTCATGTCTCCCGTGACGGTGACCCTGAAATGTATAAAGACACCTACGAAGAAGCCCAGCGAATAATTAGAATAAGCGATGAAGTTAGAATTTCATTAGAGAAGATTGAAAAACCTAAAAAGCTAGATAAGCCTACTAAGCCAAATTCAGTAACCGAAAATGGTGAATCATCTAAAATTACATCATCTAAATTAGCTATTAAGTTCAAGTTAAAAACACCAGAATTAGTAGCAATGCTAATTACTTGTGGTTATGTCGAAGAAGTTGACGGAAAACAAGTGCTAACTAATAAGGGGGAAGCTTCTGGTGGAGAAGCTAAAACTGGTCGCTTTGGTGCATATTTCATTTGGCCTGAAACCTTCAACCCCATACAAAAAAGTTAATTAAATCTAGAGTCAGGTCTTGCAATCAAGCATTAAAATGATAGACCTATATAAATAGAAGCATAAAGTAGTTCGTCGTTCTCATGTGTATAAGAGCAATTAATGAGACGTTATGCATCTTTGACTTATCCCTGTATCTGCAGTACTTTGTAATACATATAACTACACGCTGGAGATCACCATGAGCGTTACCAGTATCCGCTTAAATTCTGATGTTGAAACACCTCTTGAGAAACTTGCTTCCAAGTTGGACAGAAGTAAGAATTACATTATAAATCAGGCTATTAAAGAGTATGTCGCGCGTCAGTCCATGGAGGAGTCCCGCTGGACTGACACTCTTGAGGCTCTTCAATCGGTTCAATCCGGTAAGCTCGTCTCTGAACAAGCTACCACCGATTGGGTTAACTCTTGGGGTAGCGAGTCCGAAAGTAAACCTCCTAAAGTATGAATTTAAGTTTTACTCCTGAGGCTATCGAAGATTTAACTCGCCTTCGAGAATTTATCTCAAGAAAAAATCCTTTTGCAGCCCAGAAAGTTGCAAGTGAATTGTTAGCGGGACTCGACAACCTAAAAATATTTCCGCACATGGGCTTACCTGTCAGTAGTGCCCCTGACCCTGAACTAGTCCGCGACCTATATATTGACCAATATACCGTTCGATATTTAATTAAGTCTGAGCAACTTATAATTTTGCGTGTTTGGCACAACAAAGAAAATGAAAAAGACACATAAATCCGAATACCTCAGCTACGCTACGTTTATATGAATATTCTGTTGGGTATCGTTTGATGAAAAAGGTATTCACGATATTGGGTGTTTTAACATTAATTATCGTAGCAATTGTGTTATCGATAATAGCCTACTGGTCACGACCTCAGAATTTTGATTTTGCACTACTTATGCCTAATGAAATGGAGTATTGTGGCCAAATTATTGATGAGGGCAATGCTAATTATAAGGAACTGAAAAGGTGGTTCAGTGTTAGTCAAGAAAGTTGGGAAAACACCCCAGTGACCTACGTGCCTAGATATGAGTTCTCGTCCAACACAATGACAGTGAATATATTAAATAGTAGTGTGGTAGTAAATTACCAGAGTTCAGAAAAAGAGTGGAATCAGGTAGTTCGGGTTTCAACTAGCGGTCCGCAGTTTGAAGAATGTCCGGAACCTAAGCTGTGAGCCTACTGCACTAAACTGCCGAGCAGATTTTTCGTTAAGTTTGAACTAAGGCTTTAGCGTGATAATAAGCCATGATCAGTCTCGAATTTCCAGGTGCGGATAATGGTGATCATGTCGTAACCTTGTAAAACATTTTCAGGAATCTCAGCATACGGTGCCGCTAAACGCACAATCTTAATCGCGGCATCATCCAGTACTTTATGGCCGGATGAACGAGAAACTACGATGCCATCGGGTGGCACACTGCCGTCAGGGTTGATATCAACGGATAACATCAAACTGCCATTTATGCGTTTTTGTTTGGCTTCTAATGGATAGTTAAGGTTACCAATGCGTTCTACTTTTCTACGCCATCCATCATGATAAGCAGCACCGGCATATTCTTTGGTACGACTTGAAATTCGGCGTTTTTTTGGTCGTTTGCTTAAGGCTTTTCTTGATTGATCTAACTGATCCTCTAGTCGAGAGATTTCAGATTTTGCCTGCATAATTAAGTCACGGGCTGAGATTTTCGGTTTTGTTTCAAGCAATACATCTTTGATTTTTTCAAGTGAATCTTCAGGCTCTTCTACAACGACAACTTTTCGCTCTGCTTTGACTTGAGTTACCATTTTTGTTGGCTCAACCGGTTTTTCGACTACTGGCGGTGTTTCAACCACTTCGATTATTTCAGGTTCAGGTGTTGGTGGCTCAGGAATAGGCACCTCAATCGGTAATGGTTCTGCAACAACTTCTTGTGGTGGAGGCATTATTTCTGCTGAGCTAGCTTCTATGGCGGCTGGTATCGGCTCATCGGGTGTTGGTTCGGGAGATTTTTCATCTGTCTCACCACCACCTTCATTATTTGCCTGTGCTAGATAGTCTGCATCTTCGGGTTCAAGTTTGGTTTGTTGTTTAACCAAGGTGATTTCGAGATTGGATACGGGCTGATTAGTCGGTGATGAGGTAACGGTAAAGCTCACACCTAACACGATCACCAAATGAATGATGACCGAAAATAATAGGGTGAATATAAGCCGATCTAGGGCTGTAGTGTGTTGCTTCATTGTGACGGTATCAATGTCGTTTTGTTTGTGATGTCACGAACAATGGCTGGATTTTTATTATCAACTAAACGCACGCGATCTAACATTTTAGGGCTGAGCTCAATTTGACCATCGGGCCGGACTAACATGACATGTTCGATGCCCATGGTCGCAGCAATTTGTGGCCAATCTTTTCCGGCTACAAACAAGGCTGTTGCCGCTGCATCAGCTTCAGCAGCATTGCTGTGCAATACCGTTACTGATGTTGCATCCTTTGCTGGATGACCTGTTCTTGGGTCAAGAATATGTGGGTAGCGAGTACCTTGATATTCAAAAAAACGCTCATAATCACCGGAGGTAAACATACTTTCATCATTGTTGAGTGCAACGGAACCTAACATGCCTTCTTTTCTTGGGTGACGAATACCGATGACCCATGGACGTTCACCATGACTACCAATAGCGCGTAGATCACCACCAATATTAACGATGGCATTTTTAATACCTAATTGCTGCAAAGCGCCAATAGCGGTATCAACGGCATATCCTTTTGCAAAACCACCAAAGCCGAGTTTTACATTGGTATTGCTGCTATTCAATTCGCCGTTGATGATGTTGATATCGTCCATGGTTGGAATGTCGCTCAACCAGCTATTAATGTCTCTTTCATTGGGTGGTGGACGAGATTCAAACCAGTTGTCAGCATGATATCCCCATAACTCAAATAACTTGCCTGCGGCCGGATTAAAGAGGTGTTGGCTATTTTGAGCTAACTGTTGAGCTTGATTGATAACCTTGGTTACATCCGTGCTGACGGCAATCTTTTCACCTTGTTTTATTGCAGAGTTGATATCACTTAAAACGCTAGGCTGCCAGGCATGCCAGGTATTATTGGCATTGGAAAAAGAGTCTTCTAATATAGCAATGGTCTTGTTAGCTGTATCACTATCTACGCCATATAAGCTGACGTCGATTTCAGTACCAAACGCATAAAATTTAGCTTGGCGAGCACGATCATCACTGCCACAGGCAGTTAACAATATCAGCAGCGTTAAAACACAAATTCGAAATAAGGTCATGTTAATTGTTGTTCTATGCTGTTCATTAAATCGCCGGCAATATTGAGATTAAACTGGGTATCGAGTTCGCGGATACAGGTTGGGCTTGTGACATTGATCTCGGTGAGATAGTTGCCAATGACATCAAGGCCGACAAATAATAAGCCTTTTTCACGCAAGGTAGGACCGACTTGTTCACAGATCCAACGATCATGGTCGCTTAACGGTCTGCCTTCTGCACGACCACCGGCAGCGAGGTTGCCACGGGTTTCACCTTTGGCAGGAATTCTTGCCAAAGCATAAGGCACCGGTTCGCCATTGATCATTAAAATACGTTTATCACCATCAATAATTTCAGGAATAAACTGTTGAGCCATGACTGATTTTTGGCCGTGTTCTGTCAAAGTTTCGATGATGACGCTGGTATTTGGATCATCAGCTTTAACTCTGAAAATTGATGCGCCGCCCATGCCATCGAGTGGTTTTAGAATAATGTCGCCATGTTCGGATTGAAATTGTCGGATCAAATGACTTTGGCGTGTAACTAATGTCGGCGGGCAACATTGTGGAAACCAAGCGGTATAGAGTTTTTCGTTAGCGTCACGCAGACTTTGCGGATGGTTAACCACTAATACACCGGCCGATTGTGCTTGTTCTAATAAATAAGTGCTGTAGATGTATTCCATATCAAAGGGAGGATCTTTCCTCATCAAAATCACATCTAACTCGGTTAATGCTTGAGTTTGTTGCTCGCCTAATTGATACCAATCGTCAGCGTTTTCTTCGACCTGTAGTGGTTTCATCTCAGCGGAGACCGTGCCTTGATGCAAAAACAAGTCTTGTTGTTCCATATAAAACAGCGACCAGCCTTTTGCCTGTGCTGCTAATAACATAGCAAAACTACTGTCTTTTTTGATGGTGATCGCTGAAATAGGATCCATCACAATGCCGAGTTTACGACTCATGGCCTAATCTCTTGTGGTTAAGAATTAGGGTGAATTTTACCTGAATTTATTGCCAAACAGGCTCTCTGCCATATTTTTGCCATATTTGATCGAGACATTGCCGGAATAGCTCATCTTAATTACCCGACTTGCTTGTTGTAATGAACGTGCACTTAAACAAAGGAAACGGTCATGACAACAATCACATCACACGATTTAACAACAAATTTACGCCAAGGATTTTTACAATGTTTTGCTTATAGCTGGTTAGCGGGGCTTGCGATTAATGCCGGCTTAATTAGTTTGGTCTTGCTATCAAGCGCAGCGCAAGCCAATACAGAGTTAACTCGCGTTGAACAATTATCAGAGTTGGAATCAGGCCAATTAGTTTTTCGACAACCGCAGGGGCATTATTTGATTAGCCCAACGGTTGATACCCATGTTGAAATGGAGATTGTCGGTTTATTAGCAAGAGTTAAGGTAAGCCAGACCTTTGCAAATCCAACACAATATTGGCAAGAGGGTGTGTATGTTTTCCCTTTGCCCGAAACAGCAGCGGTAGATCGTTTGTGGATGAAAATTGGCGAGCGGATCATAGAAGGTGAAATTCACCCTAAAAAACAAGCCAAAAAAATCTATCAACAAGCAAAAGCTTCTGGCAAGAGAGCAAGCTTAGTTGAACAACAAAGACCCAATATGTTCACTAGCTCGGTTGCGAATATTGCACCAGATGAGCAGATCACCATCATCATTGAATATCAACAAACCGTGCTTCAAGATCAAGATGAATTTAGTGTGCGTTTTCCGATGGTTGTTGCACCACGCTATATTCCTGGAAAAACTATTGAGAATACCGAAGAAATCAGTTCTTTTAGTGGCAATGGTTGGGCGGTGAATACCGACCAAGTTCCCGATGCGTCTCATATCACACCGCCAATGGATCCGAATCAGCAAAACAAGGTGGATCTCAGCATACAGCTAACGGCAGGTTTTCCTCTAGCCAGTATTAACAGTCCCTATCATCAGATTGAAGAAGTCATTTTGAATGAGGAATCACGCAAAATTAGTTTGATAGAGAAAGTGCCTGCAAATCGAGATTTTGTTTTGCAATGGCAGGCAACACCGTCGACAAACCCAAATGCTGCTTTATTCAAAGATCATAAAAACGGTCAGGACTATGCATTATTGATGTTAACGCCGCCAAAACAAACTCTCAAAGAGACTGTTTCACGTGAGTTGATCTTTGTTATTGATACCTCAGGTTCGATGGATGGCACATCGATTAAACAGGCAAAAGAAGCGTTGCAATATGGTCTTGGTAAATTAAAACCACAGGATACATTTAACATTATTCGTTTTAGTGATGATGTTGAAAGTGTGTTTGAACATGCACGTTTAGCGAGCGCTGAAAATTTGGATATAGCCCATGATTTTGTAGATTGGTTACGTGCTGGTGGTGGTACCGAAATGTTGCCCGCTTTATCAATGGCATTGGCAGGAGATGAACAATCACAAGGTTTGCGCCAAGTGATGTTTTTAACCGATGGCAGCATTGGCAATGAAGATGAGTTATTTAATGAAATTAAGAAAAACTTAGGCAATAGTCGTTTATTTACTGTTGGCATTGGTTCGGCGCCCAATAGTCATTTCATGAATCGCGCGGCTAAATATGGCCGTGGCACACATAGTTATATCGGCTCACAAGCTGAAGTCAGAGAAAAAATGCAGGCGCTGTTTAATAAGTTGGCGCATCCAGTATTAACGGATATCAAAATAGACATTGCAGGCAACAGCGGTGTTGAAATTTGGCCACAAACTATTCCGGATTTATACATGGGTGAACCCTTATTGTTAGTGATGAAAGCTAAAACATTGCCAACAGAAATAACGGTTAAAGGTGGTTATGGTCAGCAAACTTGGCAACAAACATTAACGTTTAACGGCGGCGCTCAATCACAAGCAGTTTCAGTATTGTGGGCACGACAAAAGATTGAAGGTCTGATGGATAAATATCGTACTCAGGGACAGCCCGATAAAGTGAAACAGGAAATTACCGATCTGGCGATGGAACATCATTTGGTGAGTAAATTTACGTCCTTAGTTGCTGTTGATCAAACGCCGGTTAGACCAAAAACAGCAGCACTTAAAAGTAAAAACATTGCCACTAATAGACCTGCTGGATGGGCGATGAAAACATTGCCACAAACTGCGACACCGGCGATGTTGCAAATATTGCTAGGTCTACTGTCATTGATATCTGCTTTGTTATTGCGCCGGAGGCAAGCATGAAATCGTTATTAGAAAATAAATGGCTGTCCATCGTCTTAATCATGATTGCTTGTTGGAATTTCGGTCAGGGTGCTTATATCCACGCTAAAGCACAACTAGCGCAGTATTTAATTGCCGATGCTTGGCAACAAAGTGAGTTTGAACAAGCACAGGTAAAACCTTGGGCATGGGCGGATATGTGGCCAGTCGCGAAATTGACAGTCGCCAATCACGATATTGAACAATATGTCTTAGCCGGAGCAAGTGGCGAATCACTTGCTTTTGGTCCTGGGCATGTAATTTCTTCCGCCGCGCCCGCAACTGCGGGTAATACGGTTATCGCTGCTCATCGAGATACACATTTTTCTTTTTTACAAAATCTTAAAGCAGGCGATGTAATTAAGATCAGTAATAAAGACGGTCAGCAGCGAGATTATGTGGTGCAGGATATGACCATTGTTAATAAAAATGACGTGGCATGGTTGTATGAAGAGGCCCATGACTATCAATTAAGTTTGGTGACCTGTTATCCCTTTAATGCAATTCAAGCGGGTGGTGATTTACGTTTTGTTGTGCGGGCAGTTTCACAAGCTGATATTTCTGCTTAAATATCAAGCTTGTCTCTACAAGGCGGGGGGATATTCGCTATAATCGGGAAGTTTTGATTATAGATTGTGACTTTTAGCAAATGACTACAACATCGGTTCCGGTGGCGGAAACACCAAAAACTTTTCAGGAACTTATCCTGCGATTACAACAATACTGGGCTGAACAAGGCTGTGTATTGTTACAACCTCTTGATATGGAAGTAGGTGCAGGAACATTTCACCCAGCGACTTTTTTACGAGCAATTGGTCCTGAGCCGTGGAGTGCAGCTTATGTGCAACCTTCACGCCGCCCGACTGATGGCCGTTATGGCGAAAACCCAAACCGTCTACAACATTATTATCAGTTTCAAGTTGTTTTAAAACCGTCGCCTATCAATATTCAAGAGTTGTATTTAGGCTCCTTAAAAATGTTGGGATTGGATACATCAATTCACGATATTCGTTTTGTTGAAGACAACTGGGAATCACCAACTTTAGGTGCTTGGGGTCTAGGCTGGGAAATTTGGCTAAATGGCATGGAGGTGACACAGTTCACCTACTTCCAACAGGTCGGTGGACTGGAATGCAGTCCAGTGACCGGCGAAATTACCTATGGTTTGGAACGCATTGCGATGTATTTGCAAGGTGTGAGCAGTGTTTATGACCTTGTATGGTCTGATGGCCCGATGGGTAAAGTGACCTATGGTGACGTTTTCCACCAAAATGAAGTAGAAATGTCGGCGTATAACTTTGAACAAGCAGAAGTAGAAAGTTTGTTTGCGACATTTGATACCTGTGAGCGTGAAAGTGCTCGCATGATTGAAGAAGATCTGCCATTGCCAGCGTATGAATTGGTTTTAAAAGCATCACATACCTTTAATTTATTAGATGCCCGCAAGGCGATTTCGGTGACCGAACGTCAACGTTATATCTTGCGTGTGAGAACCTTAGCTCGGGCGGTGGCCAAAGCTTATTACAACCGTCGAGAATCATTAGGCTTTCCGATGTTAGCAACTAACTCGGAGGCACAATCATGAGTGATGTAAGAGATTTATTGATTGAGCTAGGCACCGAAGAACTGCCACCAAAAGCGCTGAAAAAATTAATGCAAGCCTTTGCAGCAGGCATTGAACAAGGTTTAACAAAAGCCGAACTGAAATTTAGTGCCATTGAAGCTTATGCTTCACCTAGACGATTAGCGGTGGTGGTGAAGGATGTTGAAACACGGCAACAAGATCGCCTAGTTGAACGTCGTGGCCCTGCAATTAAAGCAGCATTTGATGAGGATGGTAACCCAACAAGAGCATTGCAAGGTTTTGCTAAATCATGTGGTGCGAGCGTTGATGATTTAGAAAAAATGGAAACCGAAAAAGGGGCTTGGCTGGTTTATAAACAACAGCAACAAGGTTCTGAAACCGTTGCCCTTATTCCTGAAATTTTACAACAATCATTAAATGATTTGCCGATCCCAAAACGCATGCGTTGGGGTGATTTGCCGGGTGAATTTGTACGTCCAGTGCATTGGTTAGTTTTATTATTTGGTGATGATGTTGTGCCGGTTGAGTTGTTAGGCGTGAAGTCTGGCCGTGATAGTTATGGTCACCGTTTCCATCATCCGGAAGCAATTCGCATTCAATCAGCTCAAACCTATGTGCCGCAATTAGAAACTGAAGGTCGTGTTGTTGTTGATATGGATAAACGTCGCGAGGCGATTCATGGTCAAGTACTTGAAATAGCCACAAAGTTAGGCGGTGAAGCGGTTATTAATAAAGATCTATTAGATGAAGTTACTGGGCTGGTGGAATGGCCTGTTGCGTTATCGGGATCGTATGATGCCAGTTTCTTAGAGTTACCAGCAGAAGCCTTGATATCTTCAATGGAAGAACATCAAAAGTATTTTGCTGTTCGCGATAAAAATGGCGAGTTACTGCCACACTTTATTACTATTTGTAATATTGAAAGTCGTGATCCAGCACAAGTGGTGGCCGGTAATGAACGAGTGATTTTGCCTCGTTTAAGTGACTCGGCTTTTTTCTGGAAAACAGATCGTAAAAAGCCACTTGCTGATCGCCAAGAACAATTAAAAACGATTGTATTCCAAAATAAATTAGGCACGGTGTTTGATAAATCAAATCGTGTAGCCAAATTAGCAGCAGCGATTGCATCTAAAATAAGTGGCGATGCTGCTTTAGCAGAAAGAGCAGCGTTATTAGCTAAATGTGATTTAGTGACTGAAATGGTCGGTGAGTTTCCTGATTTACAGGGCATCATGGGCCGTTATTATGCGCGATTAGATGGCGAGCATGATGAAGTTTCTGAGGCGCTTGATGAACAGTATTTGCCTCGTTTTGCCGGTGATAAATTACCGCAAACAAAAAGCGGCCAAGCGGTCAGTCTCGCTGAAAAATTAGATACCCTAGTTGGTTTGTTTGGCATTGGTCAGCCACCAACAGGTGTCAAAGATCCATTTGCTTTACGACGTGCAGCGCTGGGCGTGTTACGTATTGTGATTGAAAATGATCTGGACTTAGATTTAGCTGAATTATTAGACTTAGCCGCTCAAGGTTTAGGCGATGTATTGAGTGAAGATAATGTTACTCAGTCGGTGATGCGTTACTTCTATGATCGCTTGCGTGGATATGCTGCTGAACAAGGTGTTAAAGCAGATGTCTTTGAAGCCGTATTAGCCGTACAGCCAACAAAACCACTTGATTTTATGCAGAGATTAAATGCAGTGAGTGCATTTAGAGCCTTAGAGCAAGCTGAAGCATTAGCGGCAGGAAATAAACGCATAGGTAATATCTTGCGTAAAAACAATGCAGAAGGCGAAGCGAAGGCGATTGATGATAGCTTGTTACAAGAAGACGCTGAAAAAGCATTAGCAGCTAAATTGATGGATATCACGGCCGTTGTGAATCCTTTAATTGCAGCATCTGACTACTCCGCAGTATTAACCAATTTGGCGGCGATGCGTGAAACAGTTGATGGTTTTTTTGATGAAGTGATGGTTATGGCGGATGATGAAGCTATTCGTAATAACCGCTTAGCGTTATTAAATCAGACACGTGCTTTATTTTTAGGTGTTGCTGATATTTCATTATTGCAGGAATAAACGGAGCTTATTATGTCGCTGATAATTCTGGATCGAGATGGTGTTATTAATCATGATTCGGATGACTTTATTAAGTCACCTACCGAATGGGAACCTATTGACGGTAGTTTAGAAGCGATTGCCCGCTTAAATTATGCTGGATACAGAGTGGTAGTGATTACTAATCAATCCGGTATTGCTCGCGGATTGTTGGATGTCGAAACCTTGAATCGCATTCATAGCAAAATGCGCCGTATGTTGTCACAGGTTGGCGGGAAAATAGAAGCAATCTTATTTTGCCCTCATGGCCCGGATGATGAATGTACTTGTCGTAAACCACAAGATGGTTCTTTTGCTGAACTTGCACATCGATTACGTATTAAGTTGGATGGCGTGCCTGCTATTGGAGATTCTTTGCGTGATCTTCAGGCAGCACAATCGGCAGGTGCCACACCTATATTAGTGCGCACCGGCAAAGGCGAACGTACGATAAAAGCAGGTATTCCAGATGGCGTGGCAGTTTATGATGATTTAGCCACGGCAGTAACAGCGATATTGGAACCGGTAAAATAATGCTGTTTGTTCGTTCTTTGATCTTTGCTGGACTACATATTGTTACTGCTATTTTGTTTTCTGTTTTGGCTGTATTGGTGTGGCCATTGCCGTTTAAATGGCGTTATAAAGTGGTTAGTCAGTGGGCTATTTTCAATTTATGGTTAGTGCAAAAAATTTGCGGTATTCGTTATGAAGTGGAAGGCCGAGATAATATACCTGATGAGCCTTGTATCATTTTATGTAAACATCAATCCTCATGGGAAACCTTAGCTTTACAGGCGATTTTTCCACCGCAAGTATGGGTATTAAAGCGCGAATTATTATGGATCCCCTTTTTTGGTTGGGGTTTGGCATCTTTAAATCCGATTGCTATTGACCGTGGTGCTGGCCGCAAAGCGCTAAATCAGGTGATCGAACAAGGCCTGAAACGTCTTCAATCTGGAGCATGGGTTGTGATTTTTCCTGAAGGCACCCGCATTGCTAGAGGAATGATGGGCAAGTTTGGTATTGGCGGTGCGCGATTGGCTGTCGATACCGGGTTTCCGATCGTCCCCGTGGCTCATGATGCGGGAAAAACATGGCCTCGCCATGGTTTCATTAAATATCCAGGTGTGATTAAATTAGTCATTGGGGATAAGATAGTTACAAAGGACAAATCTGCGTCGGATGTGAACCAAGTGGTTTTTGATTGGATGCAAACAGAAATGACCAATTTGGAAGGCAACAAACCCGAATTACAATCTCGAATAAAAGGGGACCACTAAGGTGGCAAGAGCAGAAGGCATATTGCGGTTACTTATCGTTGATGATTCACTGACGGGCGCTGATACGGTTATCAATGCACTGCGCAGTGCGGGTCATGCGGTGCGTGCTTCGCGAGAACACTCCCTAGCTGAAATCGAGAAAGCATTAAACAATCACACGTGGGATTTACTGATCTGTAGTGATTCATCAGAAAATCCACAACCAGCAGAAGTCATGAACCTAATTCGAGGTTTAGCAAAAGATATTCCATGCATTGCATTAGCCACTGATGAAGCTAGTGAAGAAACATTATTTAATTGTGGTGTTTATGATGTTGTGCTGTTGGAAGACATTAAACGTTTGCAGTTTGCCGTTGATCGAGAACTGACCAATGTTTTTAATCGTCGTTTGGCACGACGAAATGAACGCGCTTTGCGTGAGAGTGAAAAACGCTCACATTCTTTATTAGAAAGTTCTCGTGATGCTGTTGCTTATATGCATGAAGGCATGCATATCTATGTAAATACGGCTTATCTTGCGCTTTTTGGTTATGAAGAAGTTGAAGAAATTGATGGTTTGCCGTTCTTAGATATGATTTCTATTGATGACCATAGCCGGTTTAAATCGGTTTTTCGTCAGTTTTCGGAACAGGAAGATACGTCAGATCCTGAAACGGTAGCGGTGCAATGTGTTAAAGCTACTGGTGAAAGTTTCAAAGCTAATATTGAATTTAGTCACGCTCGCATAGAAGGTGAAAATTGTACTCAAGTAGTGATTCGCGATGAGGTGATGGCTGCGGGTTCAGATGCGCAAGTGCAGTTATTACGTGACCATGACTTTTTAACCGGCTTATACAGCCGAGAAAGATTCATGGATGAATTACGAAAAGTAATGAATTCAGCTGCTGAAGGTCAAGGCGACGCGGTACTGTTATATGTGGTTCTAGATGACTTCCAAGGCATAAAAGAGCAAGTCGGTTTAGGTGTGAGTGACGTTATTCTAAAAAGTGTTGCTGATTTGTTCCGGAAACATTTAGCTCAAGACGAAGTATTAGGTCATTATTCTGATCGTGTATTTACGGTTATCATTCCGTTCAGCGATAACGATACAGTTGATGCACGAGCAGCCAGTTATCGTGACGTTATTGCAGATTATGTCTCACATATCGATGGTAATAAAATCGATCTACATTGTAGTATTGGCATTAGTCATATCAATGAAAACCTAGCGTCTGCAGAAATTGCTTTAGAAAATGCCGATAAAGCGTGTGTTATAGCTCAACGAGCTGGAGGCAATCAAATTGGCCGTTATCACCCGGATAAAAAAGAGAAAGCAACAACGACTAGTTCTACCGATGAATGGCAAACTATATTAAACGATGCTTTGCAAAATGATGATTTCTGTTTGTATTATCAACCGATAGTCAGTTTGCATGGTGTAGAGCAAGAAATTTACGAAGTTCTTTTACGACTCGATCAGTCGAATGGTTCATTATTGTCAGCGGATAGTTTTATTGAACACGCCGAAAAAGCAGAGATGATGGGTGAGATTGATAAATGGGTCATAAGAAAAGCACTTGATGCACTTTCGGAACATCGTATTAAATTTCCGAAAACCCGTTTCTTTATTAAATTGTCAGAAAAAACCTTATGTACAGCTGAATACGTAGATTGGTTATGCGCCACCTTAAATGCTCATAATCTTGATGGTAATGCATTGGTCTTTGAAATCAGCGAAACATCAGCCTTAGAAAATCTAGAACAAACTAAAGTGGTGATCAGTCAGCTGAAAAATATAGGCTGTGAGTTTGGTTTGGAGCATTTTGGTTCTGGTATAGACTTTTCTCAAAGCTTAAGTGTATTAGATGTTGATTACTTAAAGATCAATGGTCATTTTGTGCAAAATATGGCGAAAGATACTGAAAATCAAGCAGCAGTAAAAGCTATTATCGAGATGACAAAACAAGCCGGTAAAAACTGTATCGCTGAGTTTGTCTCTGATGCAAATAGCCTAGCTTTATTATGGCGTCTTGGTGTTGATTATGCACAAGGTTATTACATACACGAGCCGTCAGACAAGTTAGATTATAATTTCGAAGATGACGACCTATAATCGATTTACAGTTTGAACCTGATATTTTCGTCCTTATTGTCGTAAGCTACTAATTTGTTGTAATATTCTTGTCGATACTAATTGTTGTTTTTGTTGGCAATGTTCAATATCAGAGTCGGCAATAATAATCGTACATATTGGGTGGTTGGCCTCAATAACCGTTCCGGGCTGAGGAATATCATGGCTTTGTTTCGGCCAGTTCATCTTATTCGGAATGGTTATCGCGTGTGGGCCATATAAATAATAAAGGCCGATATGATTAGCATTGGCGGTGATGGGGATATCAAGAGTATGTTTTCCCTGACATGCTTTTAGGTGGTGCTGGAATAATAATTCATTATTAACAAGTTCAGCGGATGCACTCGGTCTAGGATTTATTTCTAAAATAAAAATTTGATCATTATCATCAATAATAAAGTCCAGACTGTTTAGCCCCACTAAACCTGTCTCTTGAGTAATAATATCAATTGCTTGGTATAGCTGTTGATGATGAGTTTCTGAAATCACAAAAGGGCTTTCAATCGCGGCAAGTTGAAATGGCCTTGGTTGCTTGTTGGTAACACTTTGTTTATTAATTGAAATAAGTTGGATTTTCTTACCATCAGCAATAAATAAAATCGAAGCACTATCGCCAATAATCTTTTGTTGGAAGTAACCTTGTTTATCTCCAAGTGCTTTAGTTGAAAGGGTGATATGAGTACCACCTAAACCAGCGCTTTCTTTAAATAACCAAGTTTCATTATTGTTTGGTTGCGTAAATTGCGTGGCGGGATAGGGTAGTTGATGCTGATCTAGTAAATCAAAAAATAATGATGGATTTTTAATTTTGGCGACGGTATTACTGCTATTACCAAGGTAGTTAATGTTTTCTGGTAGCTGCGTCAGTATGGAATGAAAAATTTCGATGCCACTGCCACAAACAAGATGACAATCTTGGCCATTAGCAAATGTGCTTAGAATTTTTAATAAGTTGTTGGCATCAAGCTCTGAAAATGCAGGTAGTTTTTGCCAACGTGCAGCAATTTCTTGCGTATCAATATCACCAAAGCAATCAGCCACCCAAACAGTGTGACCTGCTTGGGTGGCTGATTGGGCTAAATAACGACCACTTTGTGCAAAAATTAATACAGGTAACGATGGTTCCTGCATTTTAAAGTTAAGTATTTAGACTGTTTAAACTAATTTACGAGCTTCATCGATAGCGTTACGGAAATCAAGGTATATAGCACCTTCAGATTCCAGAGTCTGTTTTAGTAATTCATGCTGCAATTTGTATTTAACATTACCAATAGCAAGTGCACCGATACCGACAGCATTCGGGCAGTTTGTTGCATGGACTAGTGGTTCACCAGAATGCATTAACTCAACACCTTCAATTCCTAAAGGAGCAACAGCATTGACATCTCCAGCAACTTTTAATTGTTTTGCATCGGCTAATACAGGTGCACTTAGAACTTGCACTCCTGCTTTAGCGGTACAAAACACAACATCGGCATTTGAAACTAATCGCGCTTTATCTGCATCTGAAGCTGCAGTGGTAGCACGAAGAACAACACCATAACGACGTTTTGCTTCTTCAGCATATTCTAAGGCAGTATCGATAGAAAAATGGTCAACGATAGTGACATTGGCACCTTGTTCTGCAGCAATAACGGCTGTTGCTAAACCAACTGGTCCTGTACCACCAAAGACAACAGCTGTCGTTCCATTTAAATCTTGCTTGAAGATTTTTTGTAATTCACGTTCGATACAAGCAACTAAGGCCGCAGCAGTGGTAAATGCACCACTAGGATCGGCAAATACGGAAATTTCAAATGGTGGAACCATTGCCTTTTTTGCTTCATCGAGCATATCCATTGCTAAGCCAATATCACGGCCACCAATGAACATACCGGTTTTTTTCACGCCTGAAGGGCCACGAGAAAAGATTGCATCTTGTGTCATACCTGCGACTTGTTCTAATTTTGTATTCGCATAAGGAATGATTACGTCGTAGCCGGCATCTAATGCCATATTGATATCAAAAGGACTACTTTGGATCATTGGGTTAAGCATATGAATAATTGAGCGTTTAGCCATGGGGAGCCCCTTTCGGATAGTTAAATGAGATGGAAATTATTATACAGGACAAACTTCAGTTTTTGCTCCAGTTTCATTAGCTTGAGTAATTAAAAACGTGGGCGGTTGTTTAGAGTTAAGAGTTGAGCTTGTATATGTGCTGAGGTCTTTGACAAGTTTTTCAGCTTGAATTTGATCTGCTACAAATACACAACCTGTTGGGCCCCAAGAGGTTTGGGCAATGCCTTGGTGGCCAAGCTGTTGTGCATGATTTAATAATTTGGCAACTAACGGACTGGTATAACGTCCACCTTGTGCCGGAGCAAAATGATCACCGATCAAAAATTGTATTTGAGTAAGTGCAGCTCCAAACTGATCGATGTCTTGTTCAATTAAGGCAGGTAATAACTGCATTAAACTAAGGTGACAAATTGCTTGTGAGTTTTCCAGTGGGAATGGTGAAAGCTTTGTAAAAGCGAGTTTTTCTTGTTGGCCATGCACACCTTGATGTTGATTATCCATGATCAATACGATGCGCCAATCATTGGGGAAACTTTGGTGCATTAATAAAGGAGGTACAGTTGTATTTGGTTTTAAACCGCCATCGACAATAAAACCACCCAGATCAAAAGTGGAAATGCCTATGCCTGAGCGAGCACCGCGTCCTAAAGAGGCTGCAATTTCTTGAGTTGAGCTTTCAATATTATGTAATTTGCATAAAGCGGTGCCGATAGCTAAGTTGAGCTGAGTGCCTGAACCAAACCCTGCATGTTCAGGGATAAGTTGCTCAAAGTTGATTTCTACACCTTTATTTTCTTCGGCAACATGTTGGCCTAAGGTTTGATAAAAGGTTTGAATAATTGATTCGGTACGCTTGCAAACATCATCATTTCCTTCTGGTGCAGAAATGTTTATGTTCTCAGATTTTTGTGCGGTTAAGCGGGTACTATGACTATTAACGGCAAGTCCTAAACTACCAAACTTGCGACCGGTGCTACCGTTGAGATCAAGAAAGCCGAGATGTAGACGTGCTGGTGCACTCACTCGTACTGATGTGCACGAGTGAGTGCTATTTGACTCAACTGCTGACACTATTTAGCTATCGATTTTACAAGCGATATCGTAGATAGTGGTTTCGTCTAAGAAGAGATCATTTGACTCAAATAGTGCTGAGATAGAGCCGTGGTGGACTTTCATTTTGAAGTTACCGATAGCAATCGCACCATAGAATCGAACGCCACCTTTGTCAGTGTTATTGTCCATGACTTCGATGCCTTCTACACCTAAAGGAGGTACAGCATTAACATCAGCAACAACTTCTAAGGTTTTGCTATTTTCCCATGCCGATTTAGGTAATACACAAACACCGGCAGGACCAGTAGCAATGGCTACATGAGCATCTGCTAACAATGAATCTACGGCTTCGTCACTACGGGTTTCAGCAGGAATAACATCAATATCGTAGGCCGATTTTAGTTGTGCAACGATAGTTTTGGCGCGTTCTAAACTACGTGAAGTAATGGTGACCTGTGCCGCACCTTCTTGTAATAAATACATTGCGGTACGTTGGCCAACTGGGCCCGCACCTAAGATGACAACGTTTTTGCCAGTAATGTCATAGCCTGTTAATACTTTACGTGCGATTGAAGCTGCGGTGGTATTTGATCCGTTAGGATCTAACATGACTGATACACGAACAGGACCAAAAAAGGCTTTCTTGACCGCTCGACCGACAAGTTCACTAGCCGGTACATTTGAACCGCCGATAAAAATGGCGCTATTTTTTAAGTTCTTACCACCGCGAGTGAAGATCATTCCATGAACGTGAGGCGTAACATTATCCCTTGTTATGTTGCCATAGGAGAGTACATTATCTACACCTGCATCATAAGCAACGGCTTGATCAAATGCGCTTGGAACCAAATCGGTGTCAAGGTGAAGTAACAACTTTTTCATGTAAGATTCTCCTGGATATTTATAGAGGTAAAAATGTCTTGAACTAGGGATTCTACCTGAACTAAGTGGTAGTGGATACAAATGTCAAAATTAGTTCAAATTACATTCATGATCATGATTTACATCATGATCATCTCGAGTTCAGGTATTATGCTGATGGTTTGTTTAAATATATCTGGAACTTCAAGTACTCTACGTGGGTCTTGTTGATTCCCTCATAGAGAAAATTTAGGAGCAGTTTGATGAAACACCCTCGACTATCGTTGATTGCCGCTAGTTTATTAATGTTGCCTGGAATTAGTATGGCCAATGACTTTACTACAGTGACTCGTGTGCAGTATGTAATGGAGTGTATGCAGTTGAATGAAGGAAAAATGAACGTTTATGAAGGAGCACACAAATGTTCATGTGTTGTAGACAAATTGGCAGAAGTTTTTACTCAACGTGAATTTGAAGATGCAAATACCGGTTTCCAGCTGCGCAATATGCCAGGTGATCGTGGTGGTGTTTTTAAAGATGATGAGGATGTAAAAAGTGGTATTGGTTTGTTCAAGAAAACCCATGCAGATGCTTATGCGAGTTGTCGTATGCGATAGTGCGTTCCTGACATAAATAAAAAAGCCGCGTTAAACGCGGCTTTTTTATTTTGATTTATGTTAGGTCTAAATATTTTTTTGAAGACTAAATGATTGGTCCTTACTGTCTTTAACATCAGCCTTTAAAACACCAGAAGATTCAGGGGTAAAGGTGAAGCGGATACTAGGATCTTCACTTACTGAAATACCGGTATCAGCCTCAATCAATGTTTTATCGTTATAACTGATATTAATGTTTTTAATATAATGCGCATCGATATAAAGTCGTGATTGTTGATCAAACTGCAGGCCATTATAGTTTGGGTGGCTGACAATCACTTGAGCCTGTACTGGTTCACCAACAGTGGGTTTGCGCATACGAATTTGCATTTTTCCAAGGCGGGCTAATGCTGCCGCGGCATCTTTACCTGCAGGTGCGCTACAACCACCAGATGCTTTTACAAAGCGAGATACCATATGTAATGAACCATCGTTCATTTCTGCAATAGCACGAACAAAGGTGTATTGATCAACACGCATACGTGTAGAGATATCAATTAAACCTAATTCAGGAGATAGATGAAAGTTTGCTGAATAAGGTTCAGGATTGTTATCAACAACAATATGAATGTTTTTAATGTATTTATCTGCAGTTTGAGCAACTAGAGATTTAACAGTAATAGGTACAATTGCTGCATCTTCAGCACGTTTTGGAGCTTCAATAACGAGTAAGTCATTCGCAGCCTCACGAATCTCTTTATCGCCAAAGTAGGCTATTTTCAGCGTTGGCCATAGAGGTTCACTAGGCGTTGCTGCATAGGCTGACACATTAAAAAATGACAGACTTATAATTAATAAGGCTAAGGTACGGTTGAACATAATTTTCTCCATTGCTTTTTTTGTAATTATTCCCACTCAAGCTGGACAAATGAGGCGGTAACATTACGACGATGGTAATGTTCAAATAGTTCCCAACTATTTTGCTCAAGTATTCCAACTTCTTTAGATGCCTGATCGATTGTACCTAAATCTTCAATGATTACGCGAATTTCATCACGCAAAAGCGTAAAATAATCTAACTGTTTTTGAAGACCGCTCTGCCACTTGTCGCTACTTGCCTCGCCATGACCAGGAATAAGAAAGTTAAGGTCCATAGTTTGCATCTGTGTCATGGTTTTAATCCAGCCATTTATACTGCCATCCATAACAGGAATGCGGCCCATAAATAGCAAGTCGCCAGTCCATAGCGTTTTTGTATTGCTATCGAACACCGTCAAATCGTGATCAGTATGAGAAGTAGAATAGGCGGTAAGTATTAGCTCACGATTGCCTAAGTCGATGGTAATAGGCTTATTAATTGAGGCTGTTTGAGTTGGAGAGATAAACTCGGTTCCAGTATAAGCCTTACCTAAAGTTTCTTTGAATGTTTTAGCAAAGTAAGCTTCTCTTGCTGCGATAGCAGCAGGAAGTTTCTCATGACCGATAAAGGTGGGTTTATCATCTTTGAATGCGGCATTGCCAAAGATATGGTCAGGATGCACATGAGTATTAATGACATAACAGATAGGTAAATCGGTTGTATTTTTAATTGCTTGTCTTAAATAAGACCCTTCAAGATAACTACCACCACTATCAATAACAGCAACACACTGTTCACCAATAATAAAACCGACATTGGCTATCGCACCCATATTACTTTCACTAGGTTCTTCGTGAACACCTTGATGATAATAAATTCCAGAGCTGACTTCTTTTACAGAATAGTCCTCACACGCATAAGTCGCAGAGATTGTCAGTAGTACACCAAGGCTAAAGAGGGAAAGAGAGAGTTGTTTCATGTTGATATCCATACCTTATATATAGGTCACATACTGGTACAATAACGCATCTTTGAATTCAATATCTAGCTTGAGAGATTAAATTATGACTATTCGTACCCGGTTTGCCCCTAGCCCAACAGGTTACCTACATGTTGGTGGCGCACGCACAGCATTATTTTCATGGCTGTATGCTCGCAAACATGGCGGACAATTTATTTTAAGAATCGAAGACACAGATCTAGAACGTTCAAGCGCTGAATCGGTCAACGCCATATTAGAAGGTATGACATGGTTAGGTTTGGAATACGATGAAGGCCCTTTCTACCAGACGCATCGTTTTGACAGATATAAAGAAGTCATTGATCAGCTACTAGAGCAGGGTGATGCATATTACTGTTACTGCTCTAAGGATGAGTTAGAAGAATTACGTGAACAACAAAGAGCCAATAAAGAAAAACCTCGTTACGATGGCCGCTGTCGACATATACAAGAGCCCAAAGAAGGTGTTCAACCTGTTATCCGATTTAAAAATCCAACAGTTGGCAGTGTCATTGTCAAAGATGAAGTCAGAGGTAATGTTGAATTTCAAAATAGTGAGCTTGATGATTTAATTATTGCACGTCCAGATGGCTCACCTACCTATAATCTAACCGTAGTGGTTGATGATTTAGATATGGGGCTCACACATGTTATTCGTGGCGATGACCATTTAAATAACTCACCAAGACAGATTAATATTTTTAAAGCACTGGGCGCTGACGTCCCTATCTTTGCCCATTTACCAATGATACTCGGTGATGATGGTGCACGATTATCAAAGCGACATGGTGCTGTGAGCGTAATGAGCTACCGAGATGAAGGTTTCTTACCTGAGGCACTATTAAATTATTTAGTACGTTTAGGCTGGTCTCATGGTGACCAAGAAATCTTTTCAGTAGATGAAATGGTGTCATTATTTGATATTACGGATGTGAATAAATCTGCATCAAGTTTTAATACTGATAAATTACTGTGGTTAAACCAACAATATATTAAAAGTAGCTCAGCAGAACATATTGCTCATCACCTAAGTTGGCATATGGGCACATTAGACATCGATCCTAGTCAAGGCCCAGAATTAGTTGAGGTTGTGAAGTTGCAACAGGAGCGGGCAAAGACATTAGTTGAAATGGCAACAAATAGTCGTTTCTTCTATCAAGATGTTACTGGCTATGATGAAAAAGCAGCTAAGAAAAATTTGACTGAAGTAAGTGCTGAGATATTAGAAGACATGTATGAACGTTTAGCGGCATTACCA
>ENA-ORXI01000274-ORXI01000274.1-sediment-metagenome-genome-assembly--contig:-NODE-274-length-41705-cov-4.914192_pt1 | contig 41705 bp, 45 predicted proteins | sample MGYA00237861_ERZ511468 | MGnify/ENA primary metagenome ERZ511468 (study PRJEB26299, sample SAMN06266213) | sediment metagenome | isolation source: Hudson Canyon methane seep mesocosm | place: USA:Hudson... | reverse complement strand
AATAATTATTACTTAAAAAATTACGGTAGATTATGTATTTTTGCACTAGACACGACAATTTTTGACAAGCTTTATCTTTTTTATAAAAGAAGGGGACAAGCTAACTGGTTAAAGTTAAAAAAAGAGCAAGTAAACAACTCATGTGATTTATCTATAGCTGTAGCACACCATCCTCTGTTTAGTTCAGGAGATAGGAAAAAGGCAACTCCACAGCTCTCAAGGTTTCTTGAAACAAGTATTTTTGGTAACTTTGACCTTTATATTGCTGGACACAATCATGTTCTTGCTGATGAAGGAGAAAGAAAAGGTACTAGACAGCTAATCTCTGGAACAGGTAGTCTGCCGGGAGGCTCGCCTGACAAGCAACCTGAAGGTAAATTCAATGTTGAAACTCCGGGTTTCTTAAAACTTGAACTTAAAGAAATAGATAATAAAGTTGTTGCTGAGTACTCTTTTATACAAGCACGAGACAATCTGGTCCTCTGGAAAGGATTGAAAATTGGAAGTGGGATTAGAAAAAATAATTAATTTAATAACAAGGATTTAAATGAGTTTAGTAGAAGGAAAAAATTGTTTAATTACAGGTGCTACAAGCGGTATTGGTAGATCTACCGCATTAGCATTAAGTGAGATGGGAGCAAACATATTTTTTATTGCAAGAAATCAACAAAAGGCTGAAGAGTTAACAGAAGAAGTTGAAAGAGTATCGGGTAAATCCCCTAATGCAATTATTGCTGACCTCTCTTCTTTTAAGCAGATAGAAAGGGCTGCTGAAGAATTTAAGTCTTTAAATAAACCGATAGATGTACTGCTAAACAACGCTGGCATTATGAATACTGAGAGAAGGGTTACTGAAGACGGATTGGAAGAAGTTTTTGCTGTAAATCATCTGGCATATTTTTTACTAACTAACTTATTAATTAAAAAAATTTTAGAAAGTAGTCTTAAAAGAGTAGTTAACGTCTCTTCTGATGCACACCGCTTCCTTAAATCAATGAACTTCGATGATCTCCAATCGGAAAAGGAATTCAAAATGTTTGCTGCATACGGCCAGTCAAAGTTAGCAAACATTCTTTTTACTAAAAAACTTTCCTCTTTATATCAAGAAGAAGGATTAACAACTAACTGTTTACACCCGGGCTTTGTTTCAACTTCGATAGGAGCACAAAATGAGAATTTAGCTTTTTTTGCTAGGCTTATTAGATGGGTCTCTCCATTAATTGCAAAACCGAGCGACAAAGGCGCAGAGACTTCAATCTATTTGTGTTCGTCTGAAGAAGTCTCAAGTACCTCTGGGGAGTATTTTATAGACTGTAAAAAAGCTCCAATAACTAAGGCGGCTGAGAGCAAAGAGGATGCAGAAAAACTTTGGCAAATCAGTTTGGAATTGACTGGTCTAAAGTAACCTAATTCTAAATTGTAGAAATTGGATCTACGTCTATTGACCATCTAACTTTTCTTGTCTGTTTAGGCAGATATAAGTAAGACTGAAGATGGTCAGTAAGGCTGTGTAAGGATTTCCTGCTTGAAGAGAAAAGACTGACCTCCCATCTGTATACGCCAGATTTTTTTTCCATCAGTGATGGTAAAGGACCTATGGTCTTAATGTCTTTGTTCATGAGTTGAGATTTATTTAAATAATCCAAACAAGAACTCAAAAAATCTCTCGACAGTAGTCCATTAAATGATTCAGCTTGTAACTTAACTTGAAAACTAAAGGGTGGGGATTTAGTAGAAGCCCTGTCTTCTATAATTTTTTTTATAAAAGTTTCGTAATCACCCTTTAGTAACTCCTCTATTTGTGGATGTTCTTGACAATATGTTTGTAGAATAACCTTTCCAGGTTTTTTCTCTCTACCTGCCCTTCCAGAAACCTGAGTAATTAACTGAGCTACTCTTTCACTGCCTCTGAAATCAGCACTGAATATTCCTGAGTCAGCATCTAGAATTCCGACCAAAGTTACTTCTGGAAAATGATGTCCTTTAGCTAACATCTGGGTTCCAACTAGTATTAAAGGCTTTCCTTCATCAATTATTTTTAAATAATTTTTAAAAGAATCCTTTTTCCTAGTTGAATCACTGTCTATTCGTAAAACAGGAAATTGTCTAAATTTCTTCTTCAAATAGTCTTCAATTCTTTCAGTTCCAATACCATATGACTCGAATTCATTATGCTGACAAGAGGGGCAAATTGTGAACAAAGGTTTCTTGTGCTCACAATGATGGCATTGCAGGTGAGAGGGATTTGAATGCACAGTCATATGCGCATCACACCGATCACAATGAGAAATCCAGCCACAAGATTTACAAATCATAGAACAGGCAAAACCCCTTCTATTTAAGAAAATTAAAACTTGGTTATTTTTATTCAGTTCACTCTCTATCTCTTCCAATAGCTGTTCTGAAAAACCTTCTTTTAATGTCTTCCCCTTTAGATCTAAAGGGACAAAAGAAGGTAGATCAGCTCCTGTGGCTCTCTGCTTCAGGGTGAGTAATTGATACTTGCCATTCAAGGCGTTGCTCATACTTTCTACTGAGGGCGTAGCTGAAGCAAGGAGTGTAGGTATTTTGCTTAACTTTGCCCTGTATAGCGCTATATCTCTTGCTGAGTATCTAAACCTTTCGGTCTGTTTAAAAGAAGCATCATGCTCCTCATCTACAACTATCATTCCTAAATTTTTCATAGGAATGAAAACACTAGACCTTGTACCTATTACGATGTCATAGAGGCCTCTTTGGGCTCCCAACCAAACATCAAGTCGTTCTCTTTCATTTTTAGCAGAGTGGAAAGAGGCCACTCTATCTCCAAATAGTTCTTTAAATCTTCTCTCAGCTTGAGGAGCTAAACCAATTTCAGGAATTAATACTAAGGCCTGTTTTCCTTGGTCTACTAATTTTCTTATGCATCTCAAATACACTTCTGTTTTTCCACTTCCCGTCACTCCATTGAGTAAAAACGTTTTGTCGTTACCAAATTCTCCAGAAATAGCCTGAACGGATATATTTTGTTCTGATGTTAATTTTTTTTCATCTATTGCCTCTATTCGATGAGAATTTACTGGTAGTTGTTCCAAGCTAATCTTTTGGATCAATTCTTTTTTATAAAGATTATTTAATGTAACTGATGATATTCCATAAGCCCTCAGGGATTTTTGAGACAAATCTCCCTTTTCTCTTAAAAGTTCTAACCCTTCTCTCTGACTAGGAGCTCTTTTTAATTCAGCTAGATCAAAAAAGTCACCCTTGTCTGTAACTTTCCAGTAAGTTGATTCCTTAAATCTGGCCTCTTTACCTTTCCTTAAAGAAGGCGGGAAAAAATAAGTGATTACTTCACCAAGAGGATAGTGATAATAGCGTGAAGACCAGTCAGCTAGATCTAGAAGAGCCTTATCCAAAAGAGTATCTTCATCTAGGATTTCTTTAATAAATTTGTAGCTAGCCCTTTTAGGTTTTGAGGAATCAGAATAATTCCAAAAAATCCCAATAAGTATTCTATTTCCAAATGGGACCTTTAACCTTACACCTCTTTTAAATTTTCTTTTCTGATACCCCTTAGGTACCTTATAAGTGAACTTCTCTAGTAAAGGAACTGGAACTAGAACATCTATTAAATCTCCTGGCATACAACTATTTTAGTCTGTTTTCTAAAGATTTCTTTGAATTTGCCTTGTTGATTTGGTCTGGTATAGTGCGCGCTCTAATTTATGGAAAGAAGATTAGATATGAGGCAGGAAATACACCCGGAATACACAGAAATTAAGGCTACTTGTAGTTGCGGAAACGTGATTGCAATTAAGTCTACTCTAAAAGAAGACATAAACCTTGATGTCTGTTCTGCATGCCACCCTTTCTACACTGGCAAACAAAAACTCGTTGATACTGGAGGTCGAGTAGAGAGATTTGAAAAACGTTTCGGAAAAAAAGGAAAGCCTAAGGATCAAAACAAAGAAGACACTATAAAAGAACCTGAGGTTAAGGCTGAAGTTCCTAAAAAAGCAGAAGAAGAAGGAGCTCCAGAAGAGGTTGAAGAGAAAGCTCCAGAAAAAAAAGCAGCTGCTAAAAAAACAACTTCAAAGAAAGTTAGCCCAAAAGAAACTAAAGCAAAAAAAGAATCCGTGGAAAAATAATGTCTAAAGTTTGTCAGGTTACAGGTAAAAAACCCCTAAAAGGGAATAAGGTTTCTCATGCGAAGAACAGAACCAGAAGAACGTTTGAACCAAATTTACATAAACATAAGTTTTGGATTGAATCTGAGAAGAGGCATGTGAGCTTAACTGTTTCAGCTAAAGGGATGAGAATAATTGATAAAAAGGGCATTGATAAGGTCCTTTCAGAAATTAGATCAAGAGGCAATAAGATATGAGAGAGATAATTAAGCTAGTTTCTACAGCCGGAACAGGACATTTTTATACAACCGACAAAAATAGATCTAGTACGCCGGACAAAATTGAGATTAAAAAATTTGATCCTGTTGCCCGAAAGCATGTAGTTTATAAAGAAGAAAAAATTAAGTAATTCCTGCTGCTTCTTTTATTAACGTTTTCTTTAAAATCTGACTTTCAGAAGCCGTTTTAAAAGCAAGATTTCTGGCTAATTTGATCCAGGGATCTGATGTTTCGAACCCTTGTTTGAACAACTCCATCATTGCAGCCATAGTTAAATTAGGAATTTTTCTAGATCTTTCATATTCTTCAAGGATTTTATCAGACCCTATATCAACTCCACTTCTTCTAGCTTTTATAAGCTTACTGGCTAAGCTAGCAACATCTGATAAGCCTAAGTTTAATCCTTGGCCAGCCAGGGGATGAAAAGAATGCGCAGCGTCACCCACCAAAGCTACCCTTTCAGCAACATAATTTTTAGAGTGTAATTGATTAAGGGGAAATGAACTTATGTCTGTTTTCAACTCTATTTTTCCTAAAATTAACTCTGTCTTTTCTTCCAATTCTTTTATAAATTCTTTTTTACTTAGATTTGAAAGTTTGTCTGAGTAATTAAGTTCAGCTGACCATACCAAAGAAATATTAGCTCCTTCTAAAGAATCGAAAGGCAGGAGGGCTATTGGACCTGTTGGAGTAAATACTTGCCAAGCAGTGTGATCATGAGGCTTTTCGGTTTTTAATGCTGCCACAAAAGCCTTTTGGTTATAGCTCCAAGATCTAGTTTTTATTTGTGCAATCTTTCTTAAAGTTGAATTAAGCCCATCAGCTCCTATTAATAATTTTGAAGTAATCTTGTCACCGTTCGAACAAGAGATGACTACTTCTTTATCACTTACTTTAACTTCAGATAACTCAGTTTCTTGCTTAAGACTGATATTATTAGAATCTTCAATAATCTTTTTAAGATATTCTAAAATTAAATTATTGGAGACAACGTAACCCAACTCTTCCCTTTCTATCTCTTGGGCCAAGAATTCAAGGGGTGAACTACCCTTAGAATCCCAAACAAACATGCGGTTAAAGGGTGTGCCTGTCTTTTTAAGCTCACTCCAGATACCTAGTTCATCAAAGAGATCGATTGAAGATAAATTTAAAGCTACTGTCCTACTTTCTAACCTAGAAGTTTTAGATAAGTCTAGTGGGCTGTCTCGATCAAGTAATATTACTTTTATTCCTTGCTTGGCTAATGAACATGCTAAAGATGAACCTACAGTTCCCGCACCGACTAAAGCAACTTCAGCGTCCACTTAGGATCTTAAACTTTCTATATCTTGAATATCTCGGGGAGCGTTTGCACTGAGAACCTCATTGCCGTTTTCAGTTACCACTAGATCATCTTCTATTCTTATTCCTATCCCTAGCCATTTTTCTTCAACATCTTCAAGAGAATCTAGGATATAGATCCCTGGTTCTATGGTTAGAACCATTCCTGGTTCAAGATCTCTCCACTGTCCATTTTTCTTATAGTTTCCTACATCATGTACATCCATACCTAACCAGTGCCCTATTCTGTGCATATAAAACTTAGAATATTCGCCCTTTTTGATAATTTCATTCGCTTTTCCTTTCAACAATCCCAAATCAATTAACCCTTCCGTAATGACTTTTACCGAAGTGTCTTGGGCTCTGATCCATGGATTTCCAGGTTTTATTTCAGCAGAAGCTTGTTTGTGCGCTTCTAAAACTATTTCATAGATTTTTTTTTGTTCATCTGTAAATTTTTTTCCAACTGGAAAAGTTCTAGTGACATCAGAAGCATAATGTTCATATTCACAGCCGGCATCAACTAAGACAAGATCTCCATCAGCCAATTCTGAGTTATTCTCGTTGTAATGAAGAATACAAGAATTGTTCCCACCTCCCACAATAGAATTATAAGCAGGGAATCTTGCTCCTCCTTTTATAAATGTATGAAGGTACTCGGCCTCCAACTGATATTCATACATTCCAGGAGTAACATTTGTCATAGCACGAATGTGAGCTTCACAAGTAATCTCTCCTGCTTTCCTCATCAGTAAAAGCTCTTCTTCACTCTTTAGTAACCTTAATTCATCTAACAACGAATCTAAAGAGAGCAAATTCTCAGGTACTTCTGAGCCTTGTCTTGTGTTGGCTCTGATTTGATCTAACCAATTGTTTAGCCCGACATTAATTCCATTGGGAGAACTCATAGAGTAGTAAATATTTTTAGCTCCTTCGAGGAGACTTGGCATTACTTCGTCAACAAGAGAAATACCATATGCTTCATCAGCCCCATGAACTTCCTTTGCTCCACCCTGACCAGACCTAAAACCATCCCATTGTTCCCTTAAAGGGTCTCTGTCTCTACAGAAAATAACATATTTCCTTTTTTTGGCTGATGGCCTGATTACTAACAATGATTCAGGTTCATTAAATCCTGAGAGATAATAAAAGTTACTGTCTTGTCTAAACGGATAATCAGCATCTGAGTTCCTAGACTTGATGCTTGAAGACGCTACCAGAATAACTGAATCGTCTAATAATAGTTTAGACAAGTTTTCTCTTCTTATTGAAAAATCAATTCCTTTAGCTGTCATAATCTTTTCTCTTTTTTATCCTACCAAGTAAGATCCTGCTGGCAAGAAAAACTCTTCAACTGTAAACTAAAATTACTAAGGGAACGAAATGTCAGATAAAGAATTTTTGGACTTAGAGGTTCAAGTTAAGAGCCTCATTAAGCTTAGTCAACAGTTGAAAGAGTCTAATGTTCATTTACTTAAAAAGAATAAAGAGTTGTCTATTAAAGAACAAAAACTTTCTGAAACTCTTACTTCTTCAGCAAAAAAAATTGAAAAACTTATAAAAGCCCTTAAAAAAGAAAGTTAATAATCTCCATGGAAAAGAATGTTACAAAAGTAAAAATTTTAGGTCAGGAATATAAAATTTCCTGCCCGCCTGAAGAAAGCGATCAAGTGAAAGATGCTGCTAAGTTTTTTGACAAAAGGTTAAAAGAAATTAGGGAAAATACTAAGCTTGATGAGTCCAAGGCAGCCATTATGACTGGTCTCAACATAACGAATGACTACCTGAAAGACCTTTCGTCTCCTAAGCAGTCAGTTGAATTAAAATCTGGATTAAAAACCTTGACTCTGCAAGTAGAGAAACAGTTAGAAAGTTTGTCAAAATTAGATTCTTAATAAGTTATACTTTATTTCGCTTCCTGGTCTATTCGATAGCTGGTGGGACCCTCGAGCCGATATTGAATAATTAGGAGATTTTTGAAAGTCTTGTTGAGCACACCTTTCTTAGGGAGCCTGATGGACCGACGAAATCACCGCCCTGAATCTCACGGTTCAGGGCCGCATCAGCAACGGTACTCTGGGAAGCACCTTCTGCATGACTTACAAGACTTCTCTAAGAAAAGAAAAAATCCGAGAAAGGAACCTAATATCTCAAAACGAGATGGACCGGGTCGAAAAAAAAACAGCCTCATTGTTTATGGACATGTTTTCTGAGCTTAAATTTAAGAAAGTTTCAATTTACATCCCTATCCACAATGAAGTACCTACAAAGAGAATTATTCAACTTATTATTGGCTCAAATACTAAATGCTTTTTACCTGTTATTAACCAAGATTTAAATAACAAGAATATGAGATTTGCTGAATTTAATCATGAAACTGCTTTGGTAAAAAATAAATTTGATATCTCAGAACCTATAAGTGGCACTTTTGAGAATGCCTCACAATTAGATTTGGTAGTTATTCCTTTGGTAGCCTTTGATAATGAAGGCTTTAGGTTGGGTATGGGAAAGGGGTATTACGATTTTACTTTTGGTACCTCTAAGATAAATAGAAAACCATTATTTTGGGGCCTGTCCTATGATTTCCAAAAAACAGATAGTTGTTACCCCGAAGAACATGATTTAAAAATGGAAGCTGTGATTTGTCCTTCGGGAGTCAAAAAATTTACTTAATCATTCAAGGAAGGATAAATAAGCTGAGTTCTTAGATTCATTCCAAAATGGAAAGCCTGTTTTAACAAGGTGCTTTGTTAATTTTTCTGTTTCTTTTGGATTAGCTTGAAAGCCTACTAACACCCTTCCATAAGCAGAACCTTGATTTCTATAGTGAAACAAAGTTATATTCCATTTGTCTCCTAACAAACTTAAGAAATCCATCAGTGCTCCAGGTCTTTCCGGGAACTCAACTCTAAAAATCTCTTCCCCGTAAGAAATAATGTCTTTTGGAGCCCTGCCTCCTACCATGTGCTTGACATGCAATTTAGCCATTTCATTATCAGATAAATCTTTAGGGGAATAACCTTTCTTGCGCAAATCCTTTATAAATCTACTTTTTTCTTTTATTCCCTCGTTTACTCTACATGCCACAAAAATGTTTGCCTCTTTTTCATCATCAATTCGATAATTAAATTCAGTAATCATCCTTTTGCCTAGATCCTTACAAAATTGTCTGAAACTGCCTTTTTCTTCTGGAATGCAGACACTTAGAAGAGCTTCTTTCTTCTCTCCCAACTGTACTCGTTCGACTATGTGAGAAAGACGATCAAAGTTAAGGTTTGCACCTGAATTAATAGCTACTAGATTCTTATTCTTCCAGCCTTTACTTTTAGTTAATTTCTTCAAGCCTGCCAAGGATAAAGCTCCTGCAGGTTCAGATATTGTTCTAGTCTCTTGAAAAATATCTTCAATAGCTGCACAAATCTCATCGACAGATACTGTAACCACTTCATCTACCCATTCTTTAATTATAGGAAAAGTAACTTTACCAACCTGTTTTACGGCTACCCCGTCTACAAAAAGCCCTACTTGTTTTAAAGTTACTATCCGATTTGCTTTAAGGGCTTCATAAAGTCCAGCTGCTTCCTCAGGCTCTACTCCAATAATTTTTACATCTGGCCTTAGAGTTTTAATATAAGCTCCTATGCCTGCCAGCAGGCCCCCGCCCCCAACAGGAACAAATACGGCATCTAAATCATTACCAGCTTGATCTAAAATCTCTTTTCCTATAGTTCCTTGTCCAGCGATAACGTCTGGGTCGTCATAAGGATGTACAAAAGCATAGTTTGGTTTTTTTGATAACTTAATAGCTTGTTCATAAGCTTCATCATAAGTATCCCCTACAAGAACAACTTGAGCACCAAGATTTTTAACCGCACTTACTTTAATACTGGGAGTCGTTACTGGCATCACAATGGTTGCTTTGAGTCTGAGCTTTCTTGCAGAGTAAGCAACTCCTTGTGCATGATTGCCTGCAGAAGCAGTTATCACTCTTTCTACGGTACCGATCTTCTTAAGATATGAAATTTTGTTATAAGCCCCCCTCAATTTAAAAGAAAATATCGGCTGAAGGTCCTCGCGTTTTAAAAAGATATTATTTTTTGTTTCTTTTGTTAGATGGCTTGCAAGAGACAAAGGTGTAATATCGGCTACATCATAAACGCTGCTCTCTTCTATTTTTTTTAAATATTTTTTAGATTTGCCAAATGTCATTTTTATTTATCTCCCCATTTGAAGGGAGCGCAATTATACTTAGAGGGAAATTATTTGCACAAAAAAATCTAAAATAATGGATAAAGAAGATAAAAAGAGGCAATCCGCTGAAAAAGCTTATGAAATCATAAAAAAAGACTTAAACAGAGATACTGTCTTAGGAATTGGAACAGGAACTACAACAAATTACTTCATCGAAATAATAAATAACGAGAATTTAGATGTTAAAGGTGCTGTTTGTAGTTCAGATGCTTCAAAAGAACTTCTAAGTAACTCTAATATAGAAATTCTAAGCCTTAATGATGTTTATAAAATAGATTTTTATATTGATGGAGCTGATGAATTTAATAGTAGAAAGGAATTAATTAAGGGAGGAGGAGGAGCCTTAACAAGAGAAAAGATATTAGCCCATTTCTCTCAAACATTTATATGTATAGTTGATGATTCTAAGTATTCAGACTTACTTGGAAATTTTCCAGTACCAATTGAGGTTATAGAGTTGGCTAGAAGTGCCATCTCTAGAGAGATTATGAAAATAGGTGGAAAGCCAGTTTATAGAAATAATTTTATTACTGATAATGGAAATCAAATTATTGATGTACACCACTTAGATTTAAAAGTTCCCTACGAAATGGAACAATTAATTAATAATATTCCAGGGGTAGTAGAAAACGGAATATTTTCACACAGAAAGGCAGATATCATCCTTCTATCTACAGATGATGGTGTTAAAGAAATAAGAGAATAACGCTTATTTAAAGACATTTTATAGTAAGTAAGTACTTACTTTTATAAGAGTTTCTTTATTGAATCAACTAATTCTTTGCTATCAGGTTCAACAGATTGGTTGAAGTGTATTACTTCCCCATTTCTTGATATTAAGTATTTGTTAAAGTTCCATTCGGGCTGCTGACCTGAAGCATTTATTAGTTTCTGAAAAAAAGGATTTGCTACGTAAGATCTCATACCCAATTTGCCTCCATTAGTAACATGTGATCTTTTGAACATAGGGAAGCCAACCTTGTAGTTTGTTCTGCAATATTCTTTTACTTTCTCTTCTTCCGTGAATTCTTGAAAAAAGTCATTTGAAGGAAATCCTAGTACAACGAAACCTTCATCCTTATATTCTTCATAAATACTCTGTAAAGCATCATATTGATAGGTATACCCACAGCGACTTGCTACATTTACTGCTAAAACAACCTTATCTTCATATTCACAGAGATTTTTAATATCCTTAGAGGCTAAAATTCTTAAATCATGATCAAGAACCCCTGGACAGGCTGTGAATATCATATTTGTAAAATAAAAGGCAATAAATAATATAATCTTTTTCATAATATCCTTCCTAAATTATCCAAACTTCAGTATTTAAATTTACTTTTTCGAATAAAGTAATAACGTCGTCATTATACATCCTCACACATCCATCTGAAGCGGGTTTTCCTATTAATCCTTCTTCAGCAGTACCATGGATGTAGATATACCTTGATTTTGAGTCTACACCAGGCCCTAAATTTTTACCTTGTTCTAGCCCCTCTAGCCATAATATTCTTGAAGTAACAACGTCAAACTCTGTATCTATAGGGTTTTTTATTATATTTGCTATAGCTCCAGTCCACTTTCTAGCCTTTAAAATAGCACCTTTTGGTAATCCCTGGCCTATCTTTTCAGAAATTTTATGCTTCCCTAAGGGCGTTTTAAAGCTATTTTCCTTTGAACCTGTACCATACGCAGAAGTAGAGATACTGTAAACTTGTTCTATATTACCCTTAGAAAGCAAAAAAAGTTCTTGTGACTTAATATTAACTGCTATTAATAGATCTAAATCCTTGTAATCTAAGGAAATGCTCTTTAAAGAATCTAATACCATGTTATTAATGGGTTTTTCAGTCATTACTGTACAAGAAGTTATAAATAAAGTAAGTAAAAAAGGAACAATTTTTACAAATAATATGGTTATATGTTTAAAAATCATAATATTAACTTTTATTTAGAACATTTGTTCTTTTTAGTTGAAAAAGGTACATATACATTAATATTATGTATCCATAAATCAAGTAATTACCAATGATTGAGAAAGGGGTGTTGCCTTCATAGATTGATATTTCACCTTTTAATTCCTTCTTTTCAAAGAAGTCTTGTCTTTGGACTATTTTACCTCTCCTATCAATAATTGCGCTTATCCCACTATTTGTAGCCCTGATTAGGCTTTTCTGATGCTCTAAAGCCCTAGATTGTGCTATTTCTAGGTGTTGCTCAGGCCCAATAGAAGCTCCAAACCAGGTATCGTTGCTAATTGTAACAAGTAAGTTACCAGATTTTGCTGTTTTTCTAACCAATTCACTAAAAGCAATTTCATAACAAATGCTCGTAGAAATACTTAATTGATTGCTTATTAGAGAGCTATAAGCCTCTCCTGGGAGAGTATTGACCAGACTTATGCCCATAATATCTAAGATTTTTCCTATATAGTCCTTGAAAGGTATAAATTCTCCAAATGGTACTAAATGGATCTTGTCATAATGTCCCTTAGTGGCTCCAAATCCTTGAACTCTATTGTATCTCTCAATTGAGTCAGGATTTTCTGAGTCTTTTGCAAATATTCCGCTAATTAAAGATATATTCCTCTGAGTTGCCTGCCTTTCTAAATCCGAAATCCAAGGCTGCATTTCTTCTTTATCAAAAATAAGTGCTGTTTCTGGAAAAAAGATAAATTCACCTTCGTCAGCATTTAAAACTGAGCTTTCAACTAGTGCCATAGTTTGTCTTACACCTTTAGAACTCCATTTTTCTTCCAAGGTAAGATTGGGTTGGTAAATAGAGGCTTGAATTGTTGTAATTTCTTTAGTCCAGTTAATCTTATAAAGCGTAAATGAAGAAACTAAAATAATCATTATTATTAGGGCAGGGTACCAATTTATCTTTAATTCTTTTTTAAACATAAGAACTAGACTGCCTGAAATCATTAACGTTAAAATTGAGACTCCATAAGAACCTAAAATTGGTATCCAGCCTCCAATTGAAGTACCTGCTAAAGAGGTACCAACTATTAGCCAAGGGAATCCTGTAAATAAATAGCTCCTTAGGACTTCAATCGAAACCCAAACTACCGGGAAAAAGATTAAGTAATCTAAATATTCATTATTTGTTTTTAATTTTTTAAAGAGATAAGCAGCTAAACCCGTATACAGAGATAGAAGTGAAACGAATACAAAGGTTATTATAAAAGAACTTACTAGACCTTGGTTTCCATGATAGTAAATACTTACATACACCCATGATATGCCCAGCCCCCACAGGCCTATTCCATAAATCCATCCGACTAAAAAAGCCCCTTTTACACTAGTCTTATTTATTAAATGAAGTATTAGAGAAAGAGAAAGAATTGTTAATGGCCAAATATTAAAAGGAGCAAATCCTAGTGGAAATAATAATCCACAAAATAGGGCTATTAAATAGGTTTTCATTAACTGATAATCTTAATTCTGAGAGCGTTTATCGCAAGCAGTTTATTTAGATTTAATTACTCGTATTTTTTTGAGTCTTCTTTTTTCAGTTGAAGCAATAATGAATCTTAAATTATCAATGGAGATTGCATCATTAGTCTTGGGAAATCTTGCAAAATGATGCATAACAATTCCCCCTAAGGTATCAAAGTCCTTGTCACTCAATTTAGAGTTAAATTCCTCATTAAACTCATCTATTGGAATTAGAGCTGAAACTAAAAATTCTTTATCAGATACTTTTTTAACCATCTGATCTTGGAGGTCATCATGTTCATCTTCTATTTCTCCAACTATTTCTTCCAATACATCTTCTATAGTTACTAGACCTGTGATTCCGCCATATTCATCAATAACTATTGCCATATGGTTCCTGCTTGATCTAAATTCATCTAACAGGGTATTAAGCTTTTTGCCCTCTGGGACAAGCACTGCTGGCCTCAGCAAGTTATTAAGCTCCAATTTAGCCTTATTTTTAGGTGAAAGTAAGGGCAAAAGGTCTTTTGCTAAAAGAATACCTTCAATCTCTTCTGTTTCTTTATTAAATACAGGAAATCTAGAATGCCTTGATCTTATTATTCTGGGAAGAAACTCTTCTGGTTCTTCATTTGAATCAACAAAAATTATTTGAGGCTTAGGGATCATTATTTGTCTAACTTGTGCAGTTGAGACCTTTAAAGCTCCTTCCATCATGCTTAAAGTACCTTTCTCAATAACGCCTCTATCACTAGAATCTCTTATAGATCCTGCGATTTCTTGTTTGCTTTGAGGTTTATAAGAAAAATTTTGGTATATTTTTCTGATCTTGTCTTTAATCTTTTTTGTAATTCCTAGTCTTTGAGACTCTACCAAACTACTTGGGGGTTCATCGTTCATTAACGCCTTATATTCATAAACACATAACAATCATAGTTCTATTTGGTATGGATCTTCAATGCCTAATTTTTTTAGAACCTTTTTCTCCAGCGCTTCCATTTCTGAAGCTTTTGTATCTGAACCATGCGTATACCCTAATAGATGCAATACACCATGAACAAATAGATGAAGAAGATGGTCTAAAAAGACTTTATTTTGATGTTTGGCTTCTCTTTTTAAAAGGTCTACACAAATTGCAACATCTCCCACGTAATTGTCGTTCTCGTCTTTCTCTTTCAGGTCTGGTGCGAAAGACAGGACATTAGTTTCTTTATTAACCCCAGAGAAAGAAGAATTTAGTTTCTTCATATTTTTAACACTAGTAAACCTAAGCGATACAGTTAAACAGGGATTTTTTGACCTAAAAGTTTTTAATTCTTTGTTTATGTGTCTTGTGCATCTGGTTAAGTCATTTTCATTTATCTTTAGATCAATATCCTCATCCTGACTAATAAGGACATTAACTATATGAAAAGTCATCAACTTTTAAAGTTTTCGTAAGCTTCGACAATCTTTTGAACGAGCGCGTGTCTTGCCACGTCTTTCGAAGAAAATCTTACTAACCCAACATCTTCTAGCTTACTTAAAATATCTAGAGCATGTATCAAACCTGATTTTACATCCTTAGGTAGATCTATTTGGGTTAAGTCACCAGTTACTATTACTTTAGAACCGTAACCAAACCTTGTGAGAAACATCTTCATTTGCTCTTGGGTTGTGTTCTGAGCTTCATCAAGAATTATGAAAGATTTATTTAAGGTCCTCCCTCTCATGAAAGCCAATGGAGCAATTTCTATGACATTATTCTCAATATACTTATTTGTTTCTTTGAATCCTAGAGTTTGAAAAAGGGCATCATAGAGTGGCCTCAGGTACGGATCCACTTTTTGACTCACATCTCCAGGAAGAAATCCTAATTTTTCTCCTGCCTCTACAGCCGGACGTGTAAGGACCACTTTCTCAACTCTTCCGGTAATTAGTTCATTAACAGCTGAAGCTACTGCAAGATAAGTTTTTCCCGTTCCAGCAGGTCCAATCCCGAAGACAAGCTCTTTCTTGGAAATAACATCTAGATACTGTTGCTGATTTTTGCCTTTTGGAGAAACTAATGTTTTGGGCGTTTTTAAAGTAAATTTTTCATCGCTTGTATCGCCACTTATAACAGTTGAAGAATTCTGATTCATAACTTCTCTTAAATATAGATGTATTTCTTCTGGAGGGACATCAATTTTTTTTTCTAACCTTTGGTAGAGGCCTTTAAGAACAATTTCTGCAGCTAAAGTATTTTGGGTGTTGCCTTTGACTTTAAACTTAGATCCTCTATTACTTATTTTAATCTTGAGAGCTTCTTCAATCTGTTTAAGGGTTGAGTTGGTAGGGCCACAAAGCCTGTTAACTCTGTCTTGATCGTCTGGATCTAGATTAAACTTCAGGCTCTGTTCCATCTAGGCCATAACCCCCCTCAAAGAATTTGGCATAGCTTCAACTATCTTTAGATTAATAAATTGACCAACAAGATCTTGCCCGTCAGAATTAAAATTCACAACTTTATTATTCTCAGTCCTAGCCTGTAATTCGCCTGGATCTTTCTTAGAAACTCCGGTTGTTAGACATCTCTCAATGGTCCCAACCATTTTTCTGCTTATACTAAAGGAACATTTTTTTAGAGAATTCTGTAATATTTTAAGTCTCTTTTTCTTTTCATCCAGACTCACATTATCTTCTAAATCTTTAGCTGTAGTATTTGGTCTAGGGCTGTATATAAAGCTGTAAGATTCATCAAATCCTACTCTTTTAACAAGATCTAAGGTGTCTTGAAAATCCTCATCAGTTTCTCCAGGAAAACCTACTATAAAGTCAGAAGAAATGCTTATTCCGGGTCTAACTAATCTTAGATGATTAATAGTTTTTAAATATTCCTTTATTGTATGCCTTCTCCTCATAGCTTTAAGGATAGTGTTTGAACCACTCTGAACAGGTAAATGTACATGGCTAACTAGCTCAGGAACCTCTGAATATACATTTATTAGATCTTCTCCAAACTCAAAGGGATGGGAAGTTGTATATCTAATACGATCAATTCCTTTTATTTGTGCAGACCCTCTTATCAGATTTGCTAAACCTAAACCTTTGGTTTTGTCTCTACTGTCTCTATATGCATTTACGTTCTGCCCAAGGAAAATTATTTCCTTAACTCCATCTTTAGCCAAGCCTTTTACCTCATTGATCACATCAATGAGAGGTCGGCTTATTTCATTTCCTCTTGTATGAGGAACAACACAAAAAGAACAGTATTTATTACAACCTTCCATGATTGAAACGTAAGAAGAAGTTCCATCGTTTGAAGGCTTTGGCAAGGCATCAAACTTTTCTGTCTTAGGAAAGGAAATATCTATTTCTTTTTTATTAAATTCTGATGCTTTTTCATACAGCTTAGGCACTCGATGGATAGTTTGTGGGCCAAAAACTAAATCTACAAATGGAGCTCTTTTGATAATATTCTCTCCTTCCTGACTAGCCACACAACCTCCCACTCCTATCTTCAGATTAGGATTTACTTTTTTTAAATCCTTCCACCTTCCAAGCTCATGAAAAACTTTTTCTTGAGCCTTTTCTCTGATTGAACAAGTGTTAAGAAGTATTAAGTCTGCCTCTTCAGGAGTATCAACTAGGGTAAAGTCATGGCTTTCACCCAGAATATCCTTCATACGATTTGAATCATATTCATTCATTTGACACCCTTGGGTCTTGATGTATAAATTTTTGCCCATACAATCTTATGTATCTTATATATAAAGAGGGCGCAAATTGTAATGTCTAAAAAGGGAATCTACAAAATAGTATTTATGCAAACAGGAGAAATCTATGAGGTTTATGCTAAATCTATCTATCAGAGCGACATGTACGGTTTTATAGAAGTTGAAGATTATATATTTGATCAAAATTCTCAAATTGTTGTTGATCCAAGTGAAGAGAAACTTAAAACAGAGTTTAAAGGAGTCAATAGAAGTTATATACCTATAAATGCTATTTTAAGAATAGATGAGGTAGACAAAAAGGGAAGCGCCAAAATAACCAAAAGCAAGTCTGGTAATGTTATGCCCCTTCCTTCTCCAATTATTGGCGGTGGAACTAAAAAAGATTCCTAAAATTTTAATCACTTAAAAAGGTTTTCTTTATAGAATTTCAATTCTTTTATGGACTCATAGACATCAGTTAAAGCCCTGTGATTACCATCTTTTTCAATACCATCTACTAGTTCAGGATTCCATCTTTTTACCAACTCTTTAATGGAACTCACATCAATATTTCTGTAATGGAAAAAAGCTGCCAGCTCAGGCATATATCTAACAAGAAACCGTCTGTCATGGGATATTGAATTCCCACATAAGGGAGATTTTCCTTTTTGAGCGTGTTTTCTCAAAAATTCCAGTGTTTGCTTTTCCGCATCAGTCTCTGAAATTTTAGTTACCTTCAAACAGTCTATAAGACCAGAATTTGTATGTTGGTTAATATTCCACTCATCCATTCCATCTATATATTCTTGGGGCTGCCTTATCACAAGATTTGGTCCTTCTTTTATTTCATCCAGATCCGCGTTAGTTACCACAGTTGCTATTTCAATAATCCTTTCTGAATCTGGGTCTAGACCACTCATTTCTAGATCAAGCCAGATAAGAGGAGGGTAGATTTTGTTTTCGTTCATAAATTATTCTTAAATAATGATGAAAAGTATAATAACTCATCATGGGTCTTAAGAAGAGCTTGCTCCACTACAAAAAAAATATTTTCTTAGGACTTTTAGCTATTTCACTTTTCTCCTGCTCTGCTTTAGGTCAGTGGTGGTATGACCGACTTGACATATATCTTGCAAATTACTTTTTTAAATATGCAGACTTCTCCAATGAACAAAAAACTTATGTTAGTTCAGTAACTCAAGACTACCTTGCCTGGAATTCCAGCTCTGAGATTCCAAAATACAGAAACTTAATAATTAAAATTAGAGCTTTAGACGAAACAACAACAACGAAAGATATTCAAAAGTTATTCAAAAAGGGGGAATCAATGTTTAAAGCAAGCAATGATTTTTTTACCCCCCATATAGTCAGGTTTACAAAGACTATCAGTGAAAAGCAGATAAAAGAGATTAATCTTTTTTTTGAAGAAAGAATCAAGAAATGGAAAGAATCTTTAGATGAAACAAAGTATCAAAATCCACAAGAACAAATTGTGAAATCAACCAAGAGATTAGCAAGATTTCTGGGTGTTAAGCTAAACGAAGAACAACTAATAACTATAAAAGAACTGTCAAACAAAATTGTAGAACCAGATACTTCCTATATAGAAAGGCAAGATATATGGAATAGAGAACTGATATCTATTCTTGGAAAAAGAGAATCTCAAAATTTTGATGTAACTCTGACCAACCATTTAAATGGATTGTTAAATTTTGAAGGGCGTGGAAATAGAAATCTTATCTACCACGAAATCTTAGCTAGAACTATCGCTTCTTTGGATGAGGATCAAAAGAAAAAATTTCATAAGAGGTTAAATTTTTTTATTTCTTCACTTGATAAGATAATTAAAAATCAAAAGTAAGAATATTAGAGCCATAGGTTAAAATACGCGCCCCTTAAAATGAACGCTAAGAACCCAAAACCAAAAACCCACTTTGGGTACCAGCAAATAGATCCCAAAGATAAATCTGAAAAAGTTAAGTACATCTTTGACAACGTAGTTGAAGGTTATGATCTCATGAATGATCTAATGTCATTCGGTATTCATAGAATTTGGAAGAGAGTTGCAGTAGAAATGTCAGAAATTAGACCTAACTCTTTCTTTTTGGATTTAGCTGGGGGAACCGGCGATATGGTCAAACTAATGGCTCCTCGTCTAAGTCATGAAGGTACAGCAATTCTTTCTGATATAAATGAAAAGATGCTTGTATCAGGAAGAGATAAACTCATTGACTTAGGTATCAGTAATTTTTTATCAGTTCAGATAGATGCTCAAATTCTTCCATTTAAGCAAGACTCTTTTGATGTAATTTCGATTGCTTTCGGATTACGTAATGTTACCGACAAGACCAAGGCATTAAATTCAATATTAGATTGCCTAAAACCAGGAGGTAAATTGATAGTCTTAGAATTCTCTAAGCCAACAAATGAGATGTTGAGAGAAATTTATGATATTTACTCTTTTGAAATTATTCCTAAGCTTGGAGAGATTGTTCTTAGTTCTGAAGAAAGTTATCGCTATCTTGCAGAATCCATAAGAATGCATCCTAATCAGGAAGAATTAAAAGATTTATTTGAAGAGTGTGGTTTTGAGAACTGTAATTATGAGAACTTAACCAATGGAATAGTTGCTATACATACTGGTACAAAGCCCAAAGAGTAATGAAAGATCTGATAAGACTGATTCGGATAATGCACATCCTTTTAAAGGCTAGGTTAGATGTCCTTCTCGACGATAGGTACAAGAGTAATTTAGTTTCTTTCCTGCTATTAATTTCTCCCTGGAAACTATATTCATTAGATCAACCTCGAGGTGAAAGGGTAAGGAAGGCTTTAGAAGAAGCCGGCACTATCTTCATTAAATTTGGACAGCTTTTGTCTACAAGGCCAGACTTAATACCATCAGATATTGCACGAAGCTTACACAAGCTTCAGGACGATATAGCTGCTTTTCCTACCAGTCTCGCAAAAGAAATTATTGAGGCAGAGCTGAATTCTAAAATTGAAGAATTATTTACTAACTTTGATCAAAGCCCAATGGCTGCTGCTTCTATTGCACAAGTTTATTCTGCAACTCTTGCTGAGACAGGACAAAAGGTTGCCATAAAAGTTGTAAGACCAGGAATTGATAAAGAGATAGATAGAGATATTTCTCTAATGAAAAAATTGGCCCAAAGAGCAGAGAAGCACTCATTAGATGCCAGAAGGTTGAGGCTTCTTGAATTAGTTGAAGAATATGAGGCCGTTATAAAAACTGAGTTAGATATGCGTGTGGAAGCTTCTAATATGAGGCAGACGAAAAGAAACTTTAAGGGTAATAGCTTGCTCTATGTTCCTGAAGTTTATTTAGAATATTCAACTGAGAAAGTTTTAGTTATGGAAAAAATCTCAGGAATTCCAGTAGATGATCTAAGCTCCTTAAAAGAAAAAGAAATTGATTTAAAGCTGTTATCTGAAAGAGGTGTAGAAATTTTCTTAAAGCAGGTTTTTGTCGACAATTTCTTTCATGCTGATATGCACCCAGGGAATATTTTTATCAATTCAGATGAACCAACAAATCCTTCTTACATAGCCGTAGACTACGCGATAGTTGGATCTCTCGATGAAGAAGAACAAATCCAAATCGGGAGAATGCTGTTATCAGTTATAGGTAGGAACTTTATTGAAATCTCTAACATATTAATAGACTCGGGATGGGTAGACCCTAAAACAAGGGCTGCTGATCTTGAAAGAACCATTAGATCTGCTTGTGAACCAATGTTTGAACAACCGCTAGAAAAGATTAAATTCGGAGAATTACTTTTATATATATTTGATTCGGCAAGAAGATTTAATTTACATATGCAGCCATCATTGATGTTATTACAAAAAACCCTTATTAACATTGAAGGACTGGGTAAGCAGTTGTATCCAAAATTAGATTTTTGGTCTATCGCTAAGCCCTTTTTACAAGAATGGACCAGCGATAGATACAACCCAAAAAAACTAGAAGCATGGGCCAGAAAGAATGCAGGCGTGTGGTTAGAAAAAGCTAGAAAACTTCCGGAAGTCGCTGAAAATGTATTAGATCAAATCAACAAAATTGAAGACTACCAAAAAGAGAGTGAGATTAGACATAAAGAACTGATAACCACTTTAAAAAAGGAGAGGAGAGGAACTAGAATTCTTATTTTCATTTCCCTAATAGCCTTCCTATCTCTCTTTGTATCTTGGACTATAAACTAGGGCTTAAGTATGATAGAAGTAAATAAATTAGCAGGAGAATGAAATGGGTTTAGGCGGAATTAGTATTTGGCAGTTGCTAATTGTTTTAGCAATCATTTTATTATTAGTCGGCCCTAAAAGACTTAAAAGCTTAGGTTCTGAAATGGGAAATTTCCTTAAAAATTTTAGAAAAGCTGTCGACGACAAAGAAAAAGATCAGAACGAAGCAGATAAATAAAATCTACCTGAATGTTTGAAATTGGTTTTCCAGAACTACTTGTAATTGTATTCGTAGGGCTTCTGGTCATAGGTCCTGAGAAGCTCCCTCAAATAATAAAAGCCTTAACACGTTCTTTTAGGGCCATTAGGTCTTACCTTAATGAGACCAAATCAGAAATAGAAAAAAGCGTGGGAATGGATGAGATTAGACAAGATCTTCACAATGAAAAAATAATGGAAAGTGAAAAGGGCACTCAAGTACCTAAGGAACCCCAACAAGAGGGTAAGGAATGAAAGAAAAAGAACTTCCCTTTCTTGACCACCTTAAAGAACTTAGAAAAAGATTAATCAGAAGTTTGATTGCAGTGCTGGTAGTATTTCTGCCTCTAATTTTCTTTTCTAATGAAATATACGAGTTAGCTTCAAGTCCTTTACAGGCTTTAATGCCAGACAATAGTTCTATGATAGCAACTCAAGTTGCTTCACCTTTTCTTTCTCCTTTAAAGCTAACTTTTTATCTTTCTTTAACTGTTTCTATTCCCTATTTCTTAACTGAAATATGGAGGTTTATAGCACCAGGTTTATTTAAAAAAGAAAAAACGCTAGGTTTGGGGTTACTCATATCCAGTATTGTTCTTTTTTACCTTGGGATACTCTTCGCTTACTTTTTAGTTTTCCCTTTAGTTTTTGGATTTTTTACTTCGGTCTCACCAGAAGGCGTAAAAGTGATGACGGATATCTCTAGTTATCTTGATTTCATAATTTCTATCTTTCTGGCTTTTGCCATAGCATTTGAGATCCCAATTTTCATTTTCTTATTAATCTGGAGTGGATTATCAACACCCGAAAGTTTGGCATCAAAAAGACCTTTTGTAATTGTTGGTTGTTTCATCTTGGGCATGCTACTTACACCTCCTGATGTAATATCTCAGACTCTTCTAGCTATACCTGCTTGGCTACTCTTTGAAATAGGCCTATTACTAAGCAAGATCCTGGTTAAGAAAAGAAATAAGACTAATTAGAGAACAGAGATTCTTGCATAGAGTTTCTGTTCTCTTCTAATTTATCTCTGAAACAAGAAAGTCACAGGACCATCGTTTGTTAACTTTATTTCCATATCAGCACCAAAAATCCCCACTTCCAACTTATCGTGAATCTTTTTTATTTGTCTGGATAATTCATCAAAGAGTTTTTTTCCTAATTCAGAGCTTGCAGCTTCAGAAAAACTGGGCCTAGTTCCTTTCCTTGTTTGTAAAGCTAGAGTCACTTCCGGAACTAACAAAAGATCTCCTTTTATATCTAAAACGCTTTTCTCCATCCTGCCCTTGTCGTCGGGGAAGATTCGATAATTTAATAACTTGTCTGCAATTATTTCACAGTCAGATGGAGTATCACCTTTCTCAAATCCTACCAGTGCAAGAATGCCCCTGTTGATAGATACGATCTTTTTTTTCTCTATATAAAGAGAAGAACTTAATACTCTTTGGGCTAGTAAATTCAATTAGTTAAATCTAGGAGACAATTCATTTTTCTAGACTTTGACTCCATTCACCAGTCGCTGCTTTTTTATTCATAAGAGCCCTGTGCGACAAAGCTTGTTGTGCTGCTCCAATGTTTTCGTCTTTTCCGAGCCAAGCTTTCAAAGCTGGTTGTTGTAAGGCACGGCCATAAGAAAAACTAAGCTTCCAATCAAATCCACCTATTTTATTCATTGCATCTAAATGAGCGGTTGCATCAATGTCTGATTGACCTCCAGATAAAAAAGTTATACCCGGAAGATCTGCAGGAACATTTCCTAACAGACATTTTAAAGTTTGCTCAGCCACTTCTTCCACACCAGCTTGGTTTTCTGCATCTTTTCCTGAAGTAACCATGCTTGGTTTAAGAAGAGTTCCTTTGATATTAACTTGGTGTTTATCAAGACAGTTAAACAGAGAGTTTAAAGTTTTTGAATTTACCTCAAAGCACCTTTCAATAGAATGATTACCATCCATTAAAACTTCTGGTTCAACTATAGGAACCATCTTATTGAACTGAACTATCTTTGCATATTTGGATAAAGCTTCCATGTTTTGGTTAATACAATCATCCGTGGGAATACCTTCCCCTATCTTTATGACCGCCCTCCATTTAGCAAATTTGGCTCCCATTTTTTCATATTCACTACATCGCTCACTTAACCCATCCAAGCCTTGTGTAACAGTTTCTTCGGGGGAATCGTCTAATGGTTTTAAACCCTTATCAACTTTTATACCTGGTAGAGCTCCTTGAGAAGTAATGAGATCAACAAGTGGAGTCCCATCTCCAGCTTTTTGACGAATGGTCTCATCAAATAATATAACTCCACCCACATTATTCTTCACACCCTCGGCTCTAAAAAGCATCTCTCTGTAATCTCTTCTGTTTTCTTCAGTAGATTCAACACCAATGGATTCAAATCTTTTACCGCAAGTAGGATTGCTTTCGTCAGCTGCAAGAATCCCTTTGCCATCAGCAACTATGTAAGTAGCAATTTCTTCTAAACTCTCCAAAGCCATTTAATACTCCTCTTAAGTCTTTAAATTATCCTAAGTCCCATCACCCGATGATTCAAGGGCTTTCTCTTGAATGGCCAAGAGAGCAGGTAATGGTTTGCCTTCCAAATACTTCAAGAAAGCGCCTCCTGCTGTGGAAATATAATTTATGGAATCCAATACTCCCGTCTTTGCTGCAGCAGAAATGGTATCTCCTCCTCCAATTACAGAATAGGCTTTTGAACCAGCAATTAGATTGGCCACAGCTTGTGTTCCTGAAAAAAAACGATCCTCTTCAAACAAACCCATTGGACCATTCCAAATGATGGTTTCTGCTTTAGTAAAAAGGTGTTCAAGAGAATTAATATATTCAGGCGAAACATCAAATATACAATCTTCTTTGGTTAATGAATGAACATTAACTTCTGTGGGGTCAGATTCTTTGTTAAGAGCAACTAAAACTTTGTCTGGTAGTAATACATTGTCTTTTTCTACCAATTGCTTAGCCTCTGTGAAGAGAGAAGATTCTATTAAGGAAGAACCCACCTCTACGCCAACGGAACCAAGGCAAGTATTGGCTATACCGCCTCCCAACAACAAATAATCAGCTTTTTCTGTCAAAGCATTAATTAAAGAAAGTTTAGTAGAAATCTTAGCTCCCCCCAAGATAACTAAGATGGGCCTTTTGGCTTTTTCTATAAATTCTAGGGCTTCTAATTCTTCTCTAATTAAAAAACCAACACAGGCATGATCGACAAAGCTAACCACTCCTGTTGTAGAAGCATGTTCTCTGTGCGAAGTGGCAAAAGCGTCCATCACAAAAATATCACAAAGAGATCCTAATTTTTCAGCAAAATTAGAATCATTTCCTTTTTCTCCTTTATAAAAACGAATATTTTCAACCATGATGAATGGTTCATTACTTTTTTTTACAACCTCCAAGTCTTCAACCAGAAGAATAGGCATGTTTAATTTTTCTTCTAAATAATCTGCTACTGGTTTTAAACTAAATTCTGCTTGCACCTTCCCTGTTTCCTGAGGCCTGCCTAGGTGGCTTAATAAGATAATTTTTCCTCCCTCTCCAAGTATGTGTTTAATGGTTGGAAGTGAGCGATCAATTCTTTCGGCGTTGGCTATAATTCCATGCTTTAAAGGGACATTCATGTCTGCTCTCAACATGACCCTTTTACCTGACAGCTGATAATCTGTTAAGTCTTTAAGATGCATTTAAAGTAATGAGTCTATGATTTTTATAAGACTTTCCTTGTCAAAACCATAATGTTTTTGTAAGACATCTCCAGGAGCAGATTCTCCAAATTCTGTCATCCCTACAACCTTTCCTTGTAACCCAACGTACTTTATCCACCAATCTTCGTAAGAAGCCTCTACGGCTAGTCTAGGCACTTCCTTGCCCAAAACTTTTTCTTTGTAATCTTCACTTTGCTGATCAAATCTTTCTGAGCATGGCATGGAGACCACGCGAATATTTTTTTCAGGGTCTAATTCTTGAACTGCCTCTATAACTGCTCCCAATTCTGAGCCGGTAGAAATGATAACCAAATTGGGTTTGTTTTCTGAATCACGAAGAATATATCCCCCTTTTTCTATTAAATCCTGCTGGTTTTGGTTTCTACCTTGAGCTTTAAGGGTTTGTCTTGAAAGAATAATGGCTGTCGGATTATTTTTATTTAATAAGGCTTCTTTCCATGAAACCGCAGTTTCAACCGTGTCACAAGGCCTCCAAGTCTCTAGACCAGGAGTAGACCTAAGACTTGCTAAATGTTCTATTGGTTGATGGGTTGGACCGTCCTCTCCAAGTCCTATGGAATCATGGGAGTAGATAAATATGGAGGGTATCTCCATCAAGGCAGCCAATCTGACAGCATTCCTAGCATAATCTAAAAAAGTTAAAAAAGTTCCAGCATAAGGCCTAACACCTCCGTGTAAGACAAGACCGTTAACAATTGCGGTCATTGCAAACTCTCTTACCCCATAATATATATAATTTCCATCAGCCATTGATTCATTAATCGCTTTAGTTCCAGTCCATCTCGTATTATTTGAACCACTTAGATCTGCTGATCCACCTATTAATTCTGGTAATAAAGGACCCAAAAAGTTTAAAACAACTTCAGAAGACTTTCTTGAAGCCATATCCTCTTGAGTTCCCTGAAGGTCATTAATAAATTTATCAATTTGATGTACAAAATCATCTGGTAACTCATTAGATAAAGATCGCGTAAGTTCTCTAGCAAGATCAGGGTATTTAATTTCATAGCTTTGGAATAATTTCTGCCATTCTCCTTCTTTTGAATTCCCTATATCTTTTGCATCCCACCCAGAATAAATTTCATCAGGAATAACAAAGGGGGGATATTCCCAATTTAATTCTTTTCTGGATAGCGCTATTTCTTCCTCTCCCAATGCTGAGCCATGAGCACTGGCCGTACCTGCTTTATTGGGAGATCCCTTACCAATCTTGGTCTTGCAACAAATTATAGTTGGCTGATCTAGGTTTTCCTTTGCTTGTTCAAATGCTTCATTAATCCTGCTCGAATCATGGCCATCTACATTTGGAATTACATGCCAGCCATAAGACTCGAACCTTTTAGGTATGTCTTCCGTAAACCACCCAGCAACCTCTCCGTCTATAGAAATTTCATTATCATCATATACAGCTATCAACTTTCCTAGCTTCAAGGTTCCCGCTAAAGAACATGCTTCATGAGTTATGCCCTCCATCAGGCATCCATCTCCACAGAAAACGTAAGTAAAGTGGTCTATAACTGTGAGCTCTTCATTATTAAACCTTGAACAAAGTAATTTTTCGGCAATGGCCATGCCGACAGCATTGGCCAATCCTTGCCCTAAAGGCCCAGTGGTAGTCTCTACTCCGGGTGTGACTCCAAACTCTGGATGACCTGGTGTTTTTGATCCAAGCTGCCTAAAACTTTTTATCTCATCCATTGAAAGGTCATAACCTGTTAAATGAAGCAGGCTATAAAGAAGCATAGATCCATGTCCATTTGAAAGGACAAATCTATCTCTATTAACCCATTTTGGATTATTTGGATTGTGCTTGAGATGATTTCTCCAAAGGACTTCAGCTATATCTGCCATCCCCATGGGCATACCAGGATGGCCACTTTTAGCTTTCTCCACAGCATCCATGGAGAGGACCCTAATCGCGTTTGCTAAATCTATACTTTTGGACATTTGCCTTATTTTGGTAGAGTATTTTGTCCGATTCTAAAAAGAGTGTACACATTTAAAGCTCTAAAATTGGATAAAAGCTATAAATAGAGGTTAGAATGCCCGTCCTTCTAAAGCGGAGATAAGCGAATACTATGTCTGAGTATAAGGTTTTTACTTCAGAATCAGTTTCTGAAGGTCATCCAGATAAAATGGCAGATCAGATTTCTGACGCTGTTTTAGACTCAATGCTTACAGACGACCCTGAATCAAGGGTGGCCTGTGAGACTTTAGTGAAAGATAACTTAGTTGTTCTAGCAGGAGAAATTACTAGTAAATCTGATCCTGATCTAGAGGCTGTTGTTAGAAAAGTTATATGTGATATTGGCTATAATGACATTTCAATTGGATGTGATGGGAACACCTGCGAAATAATCAATATCCTCGGGAAACAGTCTACCAATATTGCCCAGGGGGTGAACGAAGGAGAAGGAGAAGACAAAGAACAAGGGGCTGGAGATCAGGGTTTAATGTTTGGCTACGCGACTAATGAAACCGAGGTTTTAATGCCCGCTCCCATTACCTATTCTCACAGATTGGTTGAACAGCAAGCTTTTATTAGAAAATCTGGAAAATTAAATTGGCTCAGACCCGATGCCAAAAGCCAAGTAAGTTTTGTATATGGAGAGGATGGAAGACCAGAATCTATATCTGCAGTCGTTCTGTCTACGCAGCACGATCCAGAAATTTCTCAAAAAGATCTCAGGGAAGGGGTTATGGAAGAAATCATCAAGCCTGTTCTTCCGCAAAACTGGCTTAATAAAGAAACTAAGTTTTTTATAAACCCAACGGGTAAATTTGAGATTGGAGGTCCAGTAGGAGACTGTGGAGTCACGGGCCGAAAGATTATAGTTGATACTTATGGAGGCATGGCAAGACATGGTGGAGGTGCTTTCTCTGGAAAGGACCCTTCAAAAGTTGATCGTTCAGCAGCTTATGCTTGTAGATATGTTGCCAAGAATATAGTTGCAGCTGGTCTGGCAGAAAAATGCGAGATACAAGTTTCTTATGCAATTGGAGTAGCTGAACCTACCTCAATTAGTGTAAATACTTTTGGAACTGCAACAGTAGAAGAAGATGATATATCTAACTTAATAAGAGAAAATTTTGATTTGAGACCTAGGCAGTTAATAGAAATGTTAGATTTAAAAAGACCAATCTATCAACCAACAGCTGCTTATGGTCATTTTGGCAGAGAAGAAGAGGGCTTCTCCTGGGAAAAAACTGATAAAGCCGAAACTTTAAAGGCTTCTTAATTATTGAGGAACAAAATGGGTAACGAAAAGCAAGACTATAAGGTAACAGATATTTCCCTTGCTGATTGGGGAAGAAAAGAAATTGTGATAGCTCAGTCTGAAATGCCGGCTCTGATGAAGTTGAGAGAGAGATATGCAGCAGAAAAGCCACTTGAAGGAGCCAAGATACTGGGTTGTATACATATGACCATACAGACTGCAGTTTTAATAGAGACTCTCACCAGTTTAGGTGCAGAAGTCAGATGGTCTGGTTGTAATATTTTCTCAACTCAGGACCATGCGGCAGCTGCTATAGCCAAATCTGGAGTTCCTGTATTTGCTTGGAAAGGTCAATCCGAAGAAGAATTTGACTGGTGTATTGAACAAACAATTTTAAAAGATGGCGAGCCTTGGGAAGCAAATATGATTTTAGATGATGGTGGAGATTTAACGGCTATGGCTCACGATAAATACCCCCAGATACTAGAAAAGATTCACGGCATAACGGAAGAAACCACTACTGGAGTAGTTAGGCTTCAAGAAATGATAAATCAGAATAAATTAAAAGTACCTGCAATCAATGTTAATGATTCTGTTACCAAATCTAAAAATGACAATAAGTATGGAACGCGTCACAGTCTTAACGATGGAATAAAAAGAGGAACAGACATGTTTTTAGCCGGTAGAAAAGCATTAGTAATTGGTTACGGGGATGTTGGCAAGGGCTCAGCGCAGAGCTTAAAGCAGGAAGGGATGATAGTTAGGGTTAGTGAAATTGATCCTATCTGTGGAATGCAGGCCTGTATGGATGGGTATGAAGTAGTCTCGCCTTATAGAGATGGAGAAAGTAATAACAGTCCAGAATCAATGAACAAAGAGTTGTTAGAGGACACAGATCTGCTTGTAACTACCACTGGGAACTACAAAGTATGCGATAGACACATGTTGAGGGCTCTAAAAAAAGGAGCTGTTGTCTGCAATATAGGTCACTTTGATACTGAAATAGATACTCAATTCATGCGTGATGAATGGGCTTGGGAAGAAGTTAAGCCACAAGTACATAAAATTTTTAGAGACACCAAGGCAGGGGAAGTCCCGAACCTGGAAAGTGATGACTATCTACTATTGCTTTCTGAAGGAAGGCTTGTAAATTTAGGAAATGCAACTGGACACCCTTCACGCATCATGGATGGTTCATTTGCTAATCAAGTTTTAGCTCAAATGCATTTGTATGAGAAAAAATTTGCTTCCTTGAATGATACCGAAGCAAAAAATGAGCTTATAAAAGTTGAGGTTCTTCCTAAAAAACTGGACGAAGAAGTTGCAAGCTATATGGTAGAAGGATTTGGTGGAACTATAACTAAATTGTCTAAAGAACAGGCTGACTACATTAATGTTCCCAAGGAAGGGCCCTTTAAGTCTGAAATTTACAAATACTAGTTTGATTTCGGTTACGGAAAGTCTCCATGAATACGAGTTTTGAATACTTCCCTCCTAAGACTGACAAAGGTAAAGAGAACCTAGTTGATTTAACAAAGAGATTAAGCTATTTATCTCCGGAATACTTTTCTGTTACATATGGTGCCGGAGGGTCAACCAGGAAAGGTACTCTAGATACTTGCATTTCCATAAAAAACCTAGGGCAGAAAGCCTGTCCTCATTTATCTGGGATAGGGTCCTCAAAGGGTGTAATCAAAGAAATATTAAATGAGTTTAAAGACCATGGATTAACAAAAATTGTTGCCCTTAGAGGAGACCTTCCTTCTGGAATCGGCGGATTTGGTGATTTCCCTTACGCCCTTGACTTAATAAAGTTTATTAAAGAGACACACGGGAGTTTCTCTATTGAAGTTGCCGCCTATCCTGAGGTTCATCCTGATGCAGAGTCAGAAAACACAGATTTTAAAAATTTTTTGAATAAAGTTGATGCTGGGGCAGATGGAGCTATAACTCAGTTCTTCTTTGAAGAAGATTCATATTTCAAGTTCATGGAAAAATGTGAAAAAGAAAAAGTTACCATACCAATTATTCCAGGAATAATGCCCATTCATGATTTTGAAGCCCTAGTTAGAATGGCTAAAAATTGCTCAGCTAATGTCCCTATGTGGCTCAAAGAAGGAATGCAAAAATATTCAAATAATGAAGACCGCTTCATGTATGGTGTGGAAGTTATAACTAAACTTTGTCAGAAGTTACTTCATTTTGGTGCTCCTGGAATACACTTCTATACAGTAAACAGAGAGGAGCCTACAAGTTCTATAATTAAAAATTTAGAAACTAAGTAATGGTAAATAAAAAGTCACGAATAATTGTAGTGTTAGCCATGTCTTTGCTTGTCTTTACAGCATGTGGGCACAGGGGCCCTTTAAATTTGCCTGAAGAAAGCGTCTATTTCAAAGGTGTTGTCTATGAAAGGCCTTAATAGGATAGAAGGTAAACTTTTTATTGATGAAGTTTCGCTTGAGGATTTAGCTAAAGAATATGGAACACCTGTTTATGTATATTCTGGCAGTAAACTTAAAGAAAACCTAAATGGCTACCTTTCTTCTGTAAGAGAAGAGGACAAAGTTTGTTACTCAGTTAAATCAAATTCTAATATTCATCTACTTGAATTACTTGCTGATCTTGGAAGTGGGTTTGATGTAGTTTCTGGTAATGAGCTTAGAAAGTGTTTAGAGGCAGGGGCTAAACCTGAAGATATTGTTTTTTCTGGGGTGGGCAAAACTGAAGAAGAGCTAGTCCTGGCCATTAAAGAGAATATTTTCTCAATCAATATCGAGTCCGAAGAAGAATTAGACAGAATTATAAAAACTGCAAAGGATTTAGAAAAAAAAGCTCAATGCATGATTAGAATTAACCCTGATATTTCCTCTGAATCTCATCCCTACATTCAGACTGGCTTGAAAACTTCCAAATTTGGAATTTTAAGAGAAGGAATTGATTCTCTAGTTGAAAAAGCTTCTAAATCAGGACTTATTAACCTGAAAGGTATTGCTTCTCATGTTGGGTCTCAAATCTTTAATAAAGAATTAATATTTGAAAACTTGAATTTACTTATTGAAATTGCAAACAATTTAATTAGGCAGGGGCATGCATTAAGTTATATAGATTTAGGTGGAGGCCTGGGAATCAGCTATCAAGAAGAAAAGGAGCTGAAGCCGAGAGCGGTGTTGGAAGAGGTAATTTCAAAGCTTGAACCATTAAACCTGAATCTTTTACTTGAACCTGGTAGATCCATCTCTGGTAATACAGGAGTTCTTCTCTCTAAAGTTGAATATTTGAAAAAAACTTCTGATTTAAATTTCGCTGTAATCGATTCCGGTATGAATGACCTTCTAAGACCCTCGCTCTATCAAGCTTGGCATAATATTTCAGTTGTAGAGACTAATAATCAAAAGGAATTGTCTTACGAGGTGGTCGGTCCTGTTTGCGAAAGCGGGGACACTTTTGGTGAAGACAGGATATTAAGTCTTAATGAAGATTCTATATTGGCTATTCATGACGCTGGAGCTTATGGTCATGTCATGTCTTCGAATTACAATAGCAGACTGAGACCTCCAGAAATTTTGGTTGAAGGCCAGGAAATAAAAGTCATCAGGAGAAGAGAGACTTTTGATGACCTGTTAAGACAAGAACGAGATGTCTAACCAAATCCAGTTAAAAGCCAGTAAATTTTCAGGGCTAGGAAACGAAATACTTTTAGTTGACCTCATAAGGCAGACTGGCCAAATAGACTCTAATTCGGTTAAAAAAGTTATCGAAGAAAATCAAGTTCAGTTTGATCAGTTAATTTCAATAGAGGCCCCAGCTATTCCAGAACTGGACTTTAGTGCTCAGATTTTCAACAGAGATGGCAGTAAGGCAGAAAATTGTATAAATGGAGCAAGATGCTTCGGAAAATATGTATTTGATACAGGTCTTATTAACAAAACAGAGTTATTGATAGGCGTTGAGAATAATAAGTGGAAAATAAGTCATCCAGAAAAAAATTCTTATGCTGTTGAACAAGAAATTTCTGATCTGAACTCTGGTAAAGACTTATTGCCCAAACCAAATCCATCTAGCCTTCATATATTAGGCCTAGAAGACGATACCTTAGAGGTAGGATATGTAAATTTAGGTAACCCCCATGCTATTAATTTCACTACGAAGATTAATGATATGCCGCTTGATAATTGGGGTAATAGCCTTCAAGCATCTGCATGGTTTCCTGAAGGAGTTAATTTGACTCTGGCTGAAATGAGATCTCCGAGAGAAATTAATATAAGAGTGTTTGAGAGGGGTGTGGGCGAAACCCTTGCCTGTGGAAGCGGTGCTTGTGCCGCAGTGGTGATAGGGGTACAACTTGGCTACCTTCAGCAAGAAGTTCAGGTTAATTTTAAGAAAGGAAGTCTGTATATAAAATATGATCTAGAAAACCAAAGGTTAATCGCTAAAGGATCCGCAGATTTTTTAGAAGAAATTAATATCCTCGTATGAGTGCTGATAAAAAAAACAAGGTGTCCAATAAGGAGATAGCAGAGTATTTGATCTTAAACCCTAATTTCTTTAAAGAAAATCCAGAAGTGCTGAATTCCATAGAAATAGTCCATGACTCTGGGGCTGCAGTATCCTTAATACAGAAGCAAGTTGAGTTATTAAGATCAAATTACAATTCAACTACCGATAAATTAATGGAGTTACTAGGAATTGCAAAAAATAACGAGGATATCTTTATCCTAACCAAGGAATTAATCCTTGGTCTTATCGAAGCTTCGAGTATAGAAGAAATAGTTGCTCTATTAGAAAAAAGCTTTGTCGCAGATTTCGGAGCCAAAAAGAGTAGGGTTCTTTTTTTTACTGAATCTTCCAAAAACCTTCCTAAGGGGAGAATTAAGAGCCCAGCTGAGGCTACAAACATCTTGGGAAATCTTTTAAAGCCTGGAAAAATATTTTGCGGAGAAGTTAACAAAGATGTTGCAAAATTTATTTTTAATCAAAAGACAAGTGTTAAAGAAATGGCTCTAGTGCCCTTAAATAGCAGCTCTTTACTCGGATTGATTGCTTTAGGCAGTGATCAGCCAGGAAAATATTCTGACAATAAAGATACGCTTTTCTTAGACTTTATTGCCGAAGTAGTCAGCAAACTGATAGATGGTCATAATGCCTAAATGCTAGACAGACATCTTGAACCTTTCTTATCTCATCTCGAGATAGTGAGGCACCTTTCTCCTCACACAATAAACAGCTACAAAAGGGATTTAAGCTCTTTTTTTTCTTTCTTAAAGGAAAAGAAAGATTCTTGGGAAGAAATACAAGACCATCAGGTTAGAGAGTTTATTGCCAGTGAAAGGAGAAGGGGTTTAAATCCTAGAAGCTTGCAACGGATGCTGTCTTCTATTCGCAGCTTCTTTAACTATTTATTAGATGAAGAAATTATTGATACTAACCCTGCAACTGATATCAGTTCCCCTAAGTCAGCCCAACTTTTGCCCAAGGCTCTGGATACTGATCTGGTTAAAAGACTTTTGGATTTTAAGCCACAAGGAGATCTTGAAATCAGAGACAAGGCTATGTTTGAACTTTTATATTCGTCAGGTTTAAGGCTTTCTGAACTCTGCAGTCTTGATTTAAGCGGTATCTCCATCAAGGAAAGGTCATGTCGTGTAGTGGGTAAGGGAAACAAGACAAGAGACTTGCCAATTGGAGAAAAAGCCATACAAGGACTAAGGGATTGGCTTTTGGTTCGGAAAAAGATTTCCGCTGATAATAATGAGGCTTTGTTCTTAAACAAGAATGGTAAAAGACTCTCGGCTAGATCGGTCCAGCTTAGACTAGAGAGGTTAAGTAAAAAAAGAGGGCTGCCAACGGTTAACCCCCATATGTTAAGGCATTCTTTTGCTAGCCATATCTTAGAATCCAGTGGAGACTTGAGGGCTGTTCAAGAAATGTTAGGGCACTCTGATATAGGAACAACACAAATATATACAAAACTGGATTTCCAACATCTATCTAAAGTATATGACGAAGCTCATCCAAGGGCTAAGACCAGAAAAAATAAATGAGTATTAAGGCTGTATCTTTTGATTTGGATGACACTTTGTGGCCCTTGCTACCCGTCATACTCAAGGCAGAGAAAGATACTAATCAGTGGCTAATTGATAATTACCCTGGGGTTGAAGTGCTTTTAAAAAGCCAAGAAGTGATGAAAATTAGAGATGATCTGATTTCTAAAAAAACTGACTTAGTTAATCAGTTATCGAAACTTAGGGAGCTGACGCTTGTAGAGTTAGGCATTAGATCGGGATATAGCAGAGAAGAATCACAAGTCATGGCAAGGGAATCTTTTAAAATATTTTTCTCCGGTCGTAACGATGTAACACTTTATGAAGGAACCGAACAGACTCTAAAAAACTTAAAAGAAAAATATGTTCTTGGTGTAATTACAAACGGAAATGCAGATCTTAAGAAAATTGGAATAAATCATTATTTTGATTTCAATATATCTGCCGAGAATATGAATGTAGGAAAACCAGATCCATTAATCTTTGAAGAAGCTGTAAGAGAAACTGGATTCAAGGCTGAAGAAATTTGTCACGTGGGGGATCATCCAATAAATGATGTAGAGGGTAGCTTTAAGGCAGGCATGAAAGCTATTTGGTTTAACGAAAAGGGAATAGACTGGCCCCTAGATAAGAAAGCAGATTTTGAGGAAATAAGCTCTTGGAATCAGTTGGAAGAAACTCTGGAAAGTTTTAGTTAAGGGCATCAAGCATGTATTGGACCGAGTTAGTTAACTCTTCTTGAGAACAGTCCATACACATACCCATAGGCGGCATGCCACCCAGTCCATTAGTTACCGTTTCCACTAAAACAGCTAAATCTTTGTTTGCTCTCTCTCCCCAGATAACTTTGCTTCCAAACAGAGGAGCTCCGGCCAAACCAATAGCGTGACAGGTAGTACAAGCAGCTTCATAAATTTCTTCCCCGCTCCTAATTACATCCGGATTAGAACTAACAAGACTAACTTCTTGAGCGCAGTCTTGGCCTTCAACACAAACTTGGCCTACAGGAGCTATTCTTTTTTCAATGGCCTTTTCTGCTTCTGAAGCTTCCAAGCCAATGGTTGTTAAGGCAAGCCCTAAAACAATAAAAAGAATAGATTTATTCATAGAATCTTAAGTTAGCAGTTAGAAGCGCCGCCATTATATAGGAAGAAAAGGACAAAGAGACAGCGATCTTTAATTCAATTTATAATCAATTACATGGGCTAGTAGTTCAACTGGATAGAACGTTTGCCTCCGGAGCAAAAGGTTACAGGTTCAAGTCCTGTCTAGCCCACCAGGTATCTCTGTTTAGAATAAATGAGATATCTGTTTTAATGTACAAATGAAAAAAATCATTGTAAGTACTGTGCTTTTAATTTGTTTTTCTTACGTAGCAAACGCTCAGGAAATTGAAGACATTAAAAAGTGCAGCCTTATTAACGACCCCATGAAGAGGTTGGCTTGCTTTGACAATCTCGTCAAAGGTGAGAGTGAAAGTCCCAAAGATGAAGTAAAACCAGTTGTTGAAAAGGTAGAGCCTAAGGAGACAGATCTTGTTATTGAAGAAGATGTTTCTACATCTTCAGAAGAAATTATAGAGGGCCAGCAAGAAAAAATAGTGTCTCTTGAGAGAAGGATTAAAAGAATAACAAGACAAAGGGACGTCGAAAAACAAAAAAATGAAGACAAATACCAATCCTTCTCTGCCACTGTAGTTTCAGCTAGCCTTATAAACTATAAATTTAGATTCAAACTCGATAATGGAGAAACCTGGCAGCTGACTGATTCAGTAAGAAGAGCCGGGCTGAAAAAAGGAGAGACCATCAGAATTGTACCTGGAGAGATGCGTTCATTTTTTTTAGAAAGCTCTAAAGGGAGATTTAGAGTTAAAAAGATAAAATAACTAAAAAAGGTTTTAAATCCTGAATATTTGACAGTTTGTTTACTTTATTTATTATGAAAGTCCTTAATTATTACAGGGAGAAAAAATGACTAACGACATATTGATCAAAGGAGGTCAGGTAGTGGATGGAACTGGTGCTTCTGCTAGGTACGCTGATGTTGCAATTAAAGATGGAATTGTCACAGAAATAGGAAAAATAGACGGCAAAGCTGAACATGAAATTGATGCAGATGGCCAGACTGTAACTCCGGGATTTGTAGATATTCATACTCACCTTGATGCTCAAATTGGTTGGGACCATGAATTAAGGCCAGTCAGCGTTCATGGCGTAACTTCAGTCCTGATGGGAAACTGTGGTGTTACTTTTGCTCCGTGCAAGCCTGAAGATAGAGAGCTCATAGCTCACATGATGCAAACTGTAGAAGACATTCCTAAAGAAGCAATCCTAGGAGGTCTTCCTTGGGACTGGGAAGATTATGGAGGTTATCTTGATTCAATTGAAAAATTTGATCTTGGTATCAATGTAGCTGGGATGGTTGGCCATACGGCTGTTAGATATTATGTAATGGGAGAAAGGTCTGTAGAAGAACTAGCGACAGATGAAGAAATCCAACAAATGGCAGAAATAGTTGGAGAATCAATGGATAGCGGGGCCGTTGGGTTTTCAACTAACAGATACCCCCCTCATGTTGGCCCTGATGGCAGGTCAATTCCAGGAACTTATGCGGAAGCAAAAGAGCTTTTAGAAATTGCTAAGGTAGTGGGACAAAAAAGAGGCCTTATGCAGAATGTGCTTGATTTCGGGGGTCAGCCTGAGTTCTCCGTTAATCTCCTTAAAGATATGGCAAGCACAACCGGTGACAGAATTCTTTTCAGTATTGGTGCTGGACCTGACCTTGCTTCAGGAAAGAGGGTAAGAAATCTATTAAAAGAATTATGTAAAGAAGGCGGCGATATAACTGGTATTTCTCAACCTAGGTCTTCTGGTTTTATGTTTGGACTACAGTCTGGCCTGCCCTTTCCTGGTGAAACTTGGGAAAAACTGAGACAGATGAATCTTGAATTAAGGTTGTCCTCAATAAGAGATCCAGAATTACGCAGTAAACTGATTGAAGAGGCCAGTAGCGGCAAAGAATCAATTCCCTATAATCAGGTTTTCTGGCTTGGTAATGGTGAAACTCCCGATTATGCTGCCGGTAGAGAAAAGTGTATTGCTGAAATTGCAAAAGAAAAAGGAGAACACCCTTCAGCCACCTTTTTAAGATTGTCAGACGAGTCTGAAGGAAGAACCCTTTTCAACTACAGGATGTTCAACCAGAGCTTGGAAGCCGCTGGAGAAATGTTCTTAAGCGATAGAATATTTCCTGGTCTTGGTGATGCCGGAGCTCATGTGTCTCAGATTTGCGATGCAGGGTGGGCTACCTTTGTGCTTTCTCATTGGGTTAGGGAAGCAGGACTTTATAGTTTAGAGGAAGGAGTGAGAAGAATTACTTCAGCCCCAGCTAGAATAATTGGTTTGAAGGATAGAGGAACGTTAGAGGTTGGTAAAAAGGCTGATGTTAATGTTTTTGATGCTGAGACTGTGGCTGAACTCCAGCCTGAAATTGCCCATGACTTTCCGGGGGGAGCACCAAGATATGTCCAAGGCTCCAAAGGTTACAAAGCAACCGTGGTAAATGGAAAAATTAACTTCATAGACGGTGAGTTAACGGGAGCAGCAAACGGCGAAGTGCTTAGGCATAGCGCTTAGAAACTAGAGAGGTTAATTATGGAAGTTAAGAATGCGCTCATGCCTAATGATCAACAGATGGCTGGTTTTCTTGAAGAAGGTGAAGGCCAACCAATTTATATGGTGAATCTACTTAAATTTAAAGACAAGGCAACATACCCTGATAAAAGAGAAACTGATCTAACGGGCGAAGAGGCTTATGCTATATACGGTCAAGAAGTAAGGGGACACCTAGAAAAAGTAGGCGCTAAGCCCATCTTTAGTGGAAAGGTATCACGACTTATGCTGGGAGAAGTTGAAGATCTTTGGGATGTGGTCGCAATTGCTATGTATCCAAACCGAAAGGCTATGTTAGACATGATATCGGACCCAGAATACATAAAAAGTGCACAGCATCGAGTAGCGGGTCTTGAAGGACAACTTAACATAGAGACAAACGCCCCTTCTTTTTAAGAACTTATTTTTCTACGAATTTAGCCCAGACTTCGAACGGCTCTCTTTCGGTGACGAGTTGATTTACTAGGGCCGCTTTATCTATATATCCAATGGCCATTCCACAAAAAAGCATTAACTCATCCGTTGCACCAACAAAGCTCGAAACACTCTCAGGTCTTGAAGCCCAAGCTTCCTGAGGACAGGTATCTAAGCCCTCTTCCTTGGCCAGAAGCATGAAGGATTGTAAAAACATTCCTAAATCTGACCACTGCGGAGGACCCATCTGCTTATCTACATAACAAAAAAATCCTGCTGGGGCCCCAAAGAATTCAAAATTCTTTAACAATTGCTTGAATTTGGCTTCCTTATCATCTCTTCCAATTCCAAGAAGACCATACATGTCCACTGCAACTTTTAATCTTGAAGATTTATAGGGCTCAGTTAATCCCTCAGGATAAACATCATAAGCCGGGGTTTCGGGCTTATCCCATTCCGACAAGTGCTTTAGAAAAGCTTTCATTGCTTCATTATTAATAATAAATATGCGCCAAGGCTGCAGATTGCCACCTGAAGCTGCTCTGGCTGATTTTTCTAATAAAGCTCTAATTAGCTTGTTGTCTACTGGAGTGTCTACAAAAGCTCTAACTGACTTTCTTTGTTCTAAAGCTTCTGAAACTTTCATTCAAATAATTAAGAAAGTTCGTCAGTAGCTCTTTGTTTCGCCCATTTATAATTAGCCTTACCGTTTGGAGCTCTCATAACTTCTTCTACAAACAAGACCTGTTTTGGAAGTTTAAAACCAGCTAAATGTTCTCTGGTAAAGCTAATTAAGTCTTGTTCTTCTACATTTTTGTTTTCTAGAAAGGAAGCTAAAGCAACCACTCGTTGACCAAACCTGTCATCGTCTACTCCGACTACTAAACAATCATAAATATCTGGATGGCGTTTTACTGCTTCTTCTACTTCCTCAGGATAAACTTTCTCTCCTGCGGTATTGATGCAGTTACTTCCGCGCCCCAATAGAGTAATGGATCCATCCGCTTCTACCAAGGCATAATCACCAGGAAAACTGTACCTAACGCCATCAACCTCTTTAAAAGTTTCTGCAGACTTCTTGGGGTCCTTAAAGTAACCTTCGGGCACTAATCCACTAGTTCCTATTTTCCCCATTTCTCCAGAACCAGGCTCAACATGCTTCCCCTCATCAGTTATGACAATGGTGCCAGGATTTAAGGTAAATTTAGCTGTCTGGGCTGGATTGTCTCGAGAAGCTATAGAACCCCCCATGCCTCCTTCTGTAGAGCCCATAGCATCTACAAGAAGCATTTCATGGTGGGCTAAAAGACCTTGTTTAACTTCAGAACTCCACATGACTCCACTTGAAATCATCATCTTTACAGACTCGATGTTGTAAGGATTGCCTTCAGCTTTTGCTTTATCTAAAGCATCCATAATAGGCCTGGCGAAAGCATCCCCCACTATGACTAAATTATTCACTTTGTGCTTTTCAGTTTCCTTTAGCAAATTATCTGGATCTAACCCCAGCTGAGGAATTGTTACTACTGTACCTCCTGCACTTAAAGGAATAAGAGCTCCTAACCACATTCCAGTGCCGTGCATTAAGGGGCAAGCAGGCAAACTGACCAGAAGACTATCTGCTTCATCTTGTGCTTTAACTATTTCAGGCAATTCATCTATATCAAAAGCTGGGGGTAGCTCCGCGTCAGGGTCTTCACCAGTTGGGATAAGTCCCCATGAAATTGCTGTCCTCACCATCCCACTTACAAAGCCTCCGTGTTTGTACATAACTCCCTTAGGCATTCCTGTTGTCCCGCCGGTGTAAAGCATATACATGTTTTCTTCAGATCTCTTTATCCTTTCCATTGGCTCATGGCCAGAAATTGAATCTTCGAAATCCAATGCAAATTCAATAAGAGAAGATGTTCCGTCGTCTATTTGAATAAAAACTTTTACCTTTGGTATTTTGTCTTTTATTGACTCAATTTGATCGGCATAGCAAGCTTGATAAAAAACCGCCTCTGCATCTGCATTGTCTAACAGGTAAACAAGCTCCTCTTTTTTATAACGATAATTAACATTTATAGGAACCCCTTTAATTTTAAATACCGCATATTGAGCTTCTAAGTACTCATTTGAGTTATGTAAATAAAGGCCAACCTTTGAATCATCGCCTAAACCCTTTCCAGTCAACAAACTTGCAAGTCTTGCTGCCCTTTCGTCGAATTCACTCCATGTCCTTTCAATATCTCCACAAATAAGTGCTTTCCTATCAGGAATAACATCTGAAATGCTTTCCCACAAAGTTGCAAATTGTGTTTCCATGTATATCTCCTTCTAACTATTCTCTAGTGGCATCCAGTTTCCATGAGCACCGTAAGGTATCCTTTGTGGAGAATAAATCTCTGCAACAGGAGGTGATTCAAAATTTTGAGAGTCAATAACCAATAATTTTGACTTCGCCCCTTCTTCTTCATGGGCCAGCACCAATACCCACCCATCATCTTCATCTGAATCTTTGGACTTGGGCACAAATACAGGCTCTCCTCCTTTGACACCCTCACCTAAATCATGAATTAGTCTTTTTTTATTAACTAAATCATATTTAAGCACATGCCTTCCTAGGGTTAGTGAATCGGCTTGATTATCGAAAGTCATACAATAACCATAATCAGTTTTCTGTCCTGTTCTTCGATCATCAATTCTAGGAAAATCACATGGCGCATCATCGATTTGTTCTTCTTTAACTTCACCTAGATCTAAATCTATAGTCCACTTCCATAGTCTTCCCAAGGTTGTGTCCCCACCATAAATATCTTGAAAGCCACCAACCATAGCTTCTTTTTGTCTACAAACATAAAGTATTATTTTGTTACCCTCTTCATAAGAGTTAAATGAATGAAAAACCATACATGGTTCAATTTCAAACCACTTAATGTCTTGGTTGGACCCATCTCTTGGCATCACGCCCAACCTTGCCCCACACTCTGGTTTAAAACCAAACGGAGATCCTGTCTCCGCAGCTAGGTTCATATCTGCAGTTATTGGAAGATCCATAAAAATAACGTAGTTTTCAGTTATATTCCAGTCATGCATCAT
>ENA-ORXI01000273-ORXI01000273.1-sediment-metagenome-genome-assembly--contig:-NODE-273-length-41775-cov-11.654900_pt1 | contig 41775 bp, 27 predicted proteins | sample MGYA00237861_ERZ511468 | MGnify/ENA primary metagenome ERZ511468 (study PRJEB26299, sample SAMN06266213) | sediment metagenome | isolation source: Hudson Canyon methane seep mesocosm | place... | reverse complement strand
ATAGCATGTTCTTGCTGTGAAATAGGGGCTCCCCAAAATGCCATAATACAATCACCAATAAATTTATCTAAAGTACCGTGATGTTCAAAAATGATATTTACTTGTTTATTCAAATATTGATTAAGCAACTTAACCACTTGCTCTACTTCACTTTTTTCAGCAAGTTCGGTAAAACCGCGAATATCAGAAAAAAGTACCGTGAGAATTTGTTTCTTATTAAGTTGCTCGGGGGATAATGCATCGTCTTTTAATAATTTACTCACTACATTAGGGTCTAGAAACCGACTAAATAAGGACAAGGTTTGTTGGCGATTTTTAAATTCTAAATAGCCATAAATTAATGCAAACAAAAGACAGCTAATGAACATAAAACTAAAAGCAGAGCCCAGCCAAAACAATTGTTGTTGCTGTAGTAATTGGTAACTGCCGATTATTAGTGTGGAGCTAACCATAATCATTGCTGCTAAAGAAGTTATCATCATTTTTTGATAACTTTTGTTGGTAATAAAGCAGCTGGCAATAATGATAATAATAAATACAGTAACAAAAGCCTGAATGGGGTAGCCGATTGGCGATAAATAGCTTTGGTTTTTAAGGTTATCTACTGCCGTTGCTAACATATAAACACCGGGCAAATGATGATTAATAGGTGTCGCGCGTGCGTCATATAAACCTGACGCTGTTGCCCCTATTAGGATAATTTTATCAGTAAACTGCGTTAAAAAATCTGCATCGTTTTGGTTTACTGCTTGATAAACATCATAAAAACTGATTGTTTTGTAAGGTTGTTCTGTATTGCCATGCCATTGTAATTTTATCTTCTGCTGCTTGCTTGTTGGCAACTTTAAAAAGTTAATGATTTTACTTGGCAGTGAAGGCATCTGCCAGCCTGATAGTTCTCTATAAATATCATAATTACGACCAATGCCATCAAAGTCTGACTCGAAATTAATCGTGCCTAGTTGCCAGTTTTTTTGATTAATGGCTGTTGGTAATAAAAAGCTACTTTTAGTCGCCTCATTCGCCAAGGGTGTTCGAATTAGCCCTAATTGTTTAGGATATTTCGATAATAATATGCCGCCATCATTGGTTACTTTTTGCTCCAATGTAGCAAAAAATACATGGTTAGTTTCGTTAAGAACCTCATTGAAATAATCGTCGGCATCGGGTCTGTATATATCTTGTTCGGCAAATAGAATATCAAAAGCAATGGCTTTTATTGATTGTTGGTTGAGTGATTCTATTATTTGGCCATGTACTGTCCGGGGCCATACCCATCGGCCAGCAATAGGGGTCATTTGCTCCAAGCTATAATCATCTATGGCAATAACGATAATATCTTTGTCTGCTATAAGTTGCGGGGAGAGCTGCTTTGATTGCCAATCAAAAAAGGCAAAGTCGGCACTTTGAATCAGGGTGTTTGAAGGCAATACCAAAGATAATACTATCAGCAACAAAGTGAGAGTAATTGAAGATTTTTGCGTTTTAGTTACTTGTATCATTAACCATTAAGATTAATAGTTAAACTTAATTTGTCTAATTTTATCAGTAACTTTATTAGTAGCTAGTGCTAATCTTTATCATTACCTAGCTCTAAAAGCTCAATTTTGTTGGCGACACCGTCCCATTTTTTTGCATCTGTTGGTGGTGCTTTTATTTCGGTTATTCGTGGCCAAATTTTTACAAGTTCGGCGTTAAGCTCTATGAATTCCTTTTGATTTTCTGGTACGTCATCTTCTTGATAGATAGCGCCAGCCGGACATTCTACTGGGCACAAGTCACAATCAATGCAGTCTTCAGGACTGATTGCCAAAAAATTAGGACCTTCAAAAAATGCATCAGCAGGGCAAACTGCGACACAGTCAGTGTACTTACATTTGATGCAATTATCGGTTACCACAAAAGCCATAGATGAATTTTTTAAACTATTTAAGATAGGTTGATTTAAGTTGGCGATCATACCTTGGATTAAACGCAATACCAAACAGATTGAATAATTGATTTTTGAAGGTCATTTACAAATTATCTTTTTACTATAAAACAAATAAGTTTCTTATCTACGCGTTGATACGCTAAAATAGCGGTTGTTGTTTTTCCCCTTAAAATTTGTGCTATTTGGACCCGTTATGTTGCGTTTAACTGATATAAAATTAGATCTCAATCACCAACCAGAAGAATTACGCCAGGCTGTGTTGGATAAGCTCAATATTAGTGATGAGCAACTTGTTGATTTTACTGTTTTTAAACGTGGTTACGATGCTCGTAAAAAAAATGCAATCACGCTTATTTATACGTTAGATATTGAAACGCCCCTTGAAGAACGTTTGTTAGTTTCTTTTGAAAAAGATCACAATGTTAAAATAACTCCCGATATGAGCTATAACTATGTCGCTCAAGCGCCTGAAAACTTCACTCATCGGCCAGTAGTTATTGGCTTTGGTCCCTGTGGTTTGTTTGTCGGTTTAGTATTAGCACAAATGGGTTTTAAGCCCATTATTTTAGAGCGCGGTAAAGAAGTTCGCGAACGCACTAAAGATACCTTCGGATTTTGGCGTAAGAAAATTTTAAATACTGAATCAAATGTTCAGTTTGGTGAAGGTGGTGCAGGTACCTTTTCTGATGGCAAGTTATACAGTCAAGTTAAAGATCCTAAACACTATAGCCGAAAAGTGATTAATGAATTTGTTGACGCAGGCGCACCTGAAGAAATCTTATATGTCAGTAAACCTCACATTGGTACTTTTAAACTGGTAACTATGATTGAGAAAATGCGCGCTAAAATTATCGAACTTGGTGGCGAAATACGTTTTAATCAAAGAGTTGATCAAATACACATTGAAGGCGAGGGCGATTCTCGACAAGTTACAGGCTTAACTCTAGCTACTGGTGAAAAAATTGAGTCTAACTATATTGCTCTAGCAATTGGCCATAGTGCTCGTGATACTTTCGAAATGCTCTATAAAAATGATGTATTTATTAAAGCTAAGCCATTTTCAGTTGGCTTTAGAATCGAGCATGAACAATCAGCCATTGATAAAGCCCGCTTTGGTAAATTTGCCGGCCATGAAATTCTAGGGGCGGCAGATTATAAATTAGTGCACCACTGCAAAAATGGTCGCTCGGTATATAGCTTTTGTATGTGCCCTGGCGGTACGGTAGTAGCCGCTGCATCTGAAGAAGGGCGATTAGTAACTAATGGCATGAGCCAATATTCACGTCATGAACGTAATGCTAATAGTGCCATTGTTGTTGGTATTTCACCAGAAGATTATCCGTTAATAGATGGCAAAGAAGACGTACTTGCCGGTATTGAACTACAACGCCGGTTAGAAGAAAATGCTTTTAGATTAGGCGGCGAAAACTATGATGCTCCTACACAACTCGTGGGCGATTTTATTGCCGGACGTGCTAGTGGTGAACATGGCGAAGTAGTGCCTTCTTACAAGCCCGGTGTGACTTATTGTGATTTAAGTGAAACATTACCCAGTTATGCTATTGATGCTATTCGTGAAGCCATACCTGCTTTTGAAAGAAAAATTAAAGGTTTTGCTAATAACGATGCGACACTAACGGCTGTTGAAACACGAACATCTTCTCCTATACAAATCTCTCGAGATAAGATTTTGTTAGAGAGTATTAATACCAAAGGGCTTTACCCTGCAGGTGAAGGTGCTGGTTACGCAGGTGGAATATTGTCAGCAGGTATCGATGGTATTAAAATCGCCGAAGCGATGGCATTGGCAATGGTTAATGTAAATAACTAAGTTTAAATCCCCCAACTTTTGCTACTTTACCACAGTCATTAAATACCAAGGACTGTGGTAAAAGGATATATCTTAACTGTGCTCCTGTCATAAGTGTGAAATTGGCATCACTCAGCTTTGATCTTCCTGCCATGTTATAAGCGCTTCAATAAGCGTTTTATTAGCGGCAGTAAATTCAGGCATATTTGTTTTTATATCATCAGTGTTGCCATTTTTGAAAGTATCCTCCATTAGCTCTGCTAAAGTTTGTACATTAGTTCCGCCAATATTCCCTGCTGAGCCTTTGATACTATGTAAATTGAATTTAATTTTTTCTCTATCACTTGCTGTTATTGAATTATTAAGGTCAGTCAATTTTTCTTTGCTCTCTTCGATATAACACTTAATCAACATTGCCATTAACTTATCATTACCACTTACTCGTTTGAACAACATCGACTTATCCCAAGTTAGAATATCGCCATCTTCTTCACCTAATTCACCTGATTGCTCTAATTCATTAGATTCATTAGATGAGACTGCAGGGCTCTCTTTATTAACCTGTGATGAAGTTTCATTTATCAATGGTAGACTATTGTCATCAATGTCTAGCCAATCGATAAGCATGCTATGCACTTTTACAGGATCAATAGGTTTAGATATGTAATCACTCATTCCAGCAGTTAAACATTTTTCTTTATCACCGTGCATTGCGTTTGCCGTCATGGCGATAATAGGGACTTGTTTGTTGACCTCGCCAGCCTTCCCTAATCTAATTTGTCTTGTTGCCTCATAGCCATCCATTTCTGGCATTTGGCAATCCATTATGATCAAAGAATAAGGTTCTGTTTGAATTGCTAATTTTAAACTTTCAATAGCTTCAATACCATTGGCAGCAACGTCTGCTAATAACCCCATTTGCTTTAATACACCAAGCGCCACCATTTGGTTAACCCGATTATCTTCAACTAATAATATCCGTGTTTTGTCTGGCCATTGATGATGTAATACATCCTTAGAAGAAAGGTTGGAGTCAATAGAGTTAAGGTAGTGGTGAGTAACTAATGGCTTTGCATTTTTTAATGCCTCTCCGTCTTCAGCAACAACAGAAAGTGCATTAAATAGGTCAGTTGTGGTTGTTGGTTTAGGGAAGTAACCACTAAATCCTATCTGAGCAAAATGATGTGCGTCTCCTCTTTCACCTATAGAGGTCATCATTACCAACTTCATACCATCAAAAAGTTGATTTTCTCTAATTTTAATGGCTAAAGTCGCTCCGTTCATTTCAGGCATTTGCATGTCTAATAAGGCAATATCAAATAAGGGGGCTTGATTGCTGATAATAACATTCTCACATATCACTAGTGCTTGTTTGCCGTTATTAGCTTCGGTTACAGTGGCGCCCCAATGGGCTAGTTGTGATCGTAATACTTCTCTATTGGTTGCGTTATCATCAACTATAAGAATACGTAACGATGAAATATCAACTTTAGGCACAACAATTGTTGATTCTTCACTTTTTTCAACTTGTACAGTGAAAGTAAAGCAACTTCCCTTCTCTGGTTCACTAGTGAGGCTTATGTCACCGTCCATTAATTGGCAGAGTTTTTTCGTTATGGTTAACCCTAAACCCGTGCCACCGTATTTTCTGGTAGTTGATGCATCTGCTTGATTAAAAGCATCAAATAAATTTTGTTGTTTATCTTCGGCAATACCCGAACCTGTATCGCTTACACTGCAACGTAACTGCATTAACTTAGGGTTAGCTAATGGTTCTAAACTAGCGGTAATAACAATTTCACCTGAGTCAGTAAACTTTATCGCGTTGCCGACAATGTTGGTTAGTATTTGTCTAATCCTTCCAGGATCTGACTTGATCATTGAATGTTCAATGCCGGTTAAATTAAGCATAAGCTCCAAGTTTTTTTCTTGTGCATTTAATGCCATAGACTCGGAGAAGTCGCCTAGAACATTTCTTAAATTAAAATCAAGAAATTCTAATTCTATCTTGCCTGCTTCTACTTTTGAAAAGTCTAAAATATCATTGATAAGTGTTAATAATGAGTCAGCACTTGATCTTGCAAGATTGACTTTGTGCAACTGCTCTTCTGTTAACTTACTATTAAGTAGTAAACCTAACATACCTAATACACCATTCATTGGAGTGCGAATTTCATGGCTCATGTTAGCAAGAAATTCAGACTTCATTTTAGCGGCTTCTTTTGCTTTTTCTAGGGCGTCAACTCGTTGTTGATACGAGACACTAATATTACGGCTAATGACAATTAATAATGCAACTACGAGTAAGGTAAGTATTAAAGCAACAGCTGCTGTAATGTAAGTCTCCCTATGTTTATCCTCCAATATATTTTTCAGTTTATCATGCATTCCTCTTGCTAAATTTTGCTCAATACCTTTAATAATCAGGTGTTTCTGTTCCATTAGCTTTAAGGTGTCTTTTGGATCGTATTCCCATAAATTGCTATTAAAATAATTTAATGCGAGGTTGGCTGGGGTATCATTTATTGCTATTAATTGGTCAATCTCTGTAGCATTTTTACCATCAACTCTTAAATCATTAATCATGAATAACTTTATTTTGTATTCGTTGATAACTTGGTTAAAGTCTCTAAGGTGTGATATCGCTTCATCATCGTAGTGCACCAGCTCTCTAAAGATGTTGGTCACATCCTTAATTTTATTGTATAAATCTAAAAAAGAGGCTTTATACTTATTATTATCACGCAATACATAATTTTTAAATTGATGGATCAGACCATTATATCCAAGGTAGGTTTCTAATTGGGCAACAAGCTGTTCGGTTTTTCTTTCCTCTAATGCTACTTGTCCTATTTGCGTATCTGTAAATACTTTACTGTCGAGTTTAATTAAAATTTCTTCACGGTACTCTTCAATAAGAGATGATTTAAAAATATCAAAGTAAGTTCTTTCTTGATTGTTTTTTAAACGTACGCTTCTTTTTAGAGGCCTAATATCACTTCTTTGTTCACCATTTTTAACACTGTATGTAGCTGCTTTCAAAATGATTCTACTAACGTTGGTGATACTTTTCAGTTTAACTAAAGTTAAGAAGTTAACATGTCGCTTATTGATATCTTTATTTTCAATTTGATTTGAAAATGAATTTAAACGTGATAAGAACTCTTTGTTGGACTTTAAAAAAAAATTTATCAGATCAAGCCATTCCAGTGATTGTTTATCTACATTACCTCTCATCATTGACAAATTTTTTGTAAAGTTATTGACATATTCTTTTTCTAATCTCCCAACATTTACATCTTTGACAAGTAAGTAATCTATGAGTTTAGGTGTTATTTGATCAACAAGAATACGCTGGCTAATTAAGTTGTTTTTATTGTTTTTATTGTCATTAATAAGATAAAGGGTGCTTAACTCTATTTCTTTATTATATGCATCGATGAAATTTCCCAGAGTGACATCAAACTTAATAACTACCTGTGTAAATTGTAATGTTGATATTTGATCTTGCTTTTGATTAATAATATTGAACATTAGCGCAATGGCAATAAACAAGGGCAGACCTGATGAAATAATTAGTTTAGTTCTAAGGTTAGATTTATCTGAAATCGATGTGGAGTCGCGCTGTTTAATAATTAAATAAACAATAGGAGCAATCGATATACTGAGTAATATTGAGTCCAATATGGCCTCAGGCCATGATGGTAAAAAAGACTGTAGCCAAGGAAGGAATTGCATGATCAAAAACTCAATACAGCCAATACCTATTATTAATATAACCAGCGGGGCAATAATTAAGCTTATTTTTTTATTAGAATTAAATTCCTTTTGAGTCAATTATTTTCCATACATCTATTTGAAACTTTAATAAGTATAAAAGAAGAAGAGTGCAAATCAAGGAAGAAAAATGAAAAGTTGTAATGATAACAATTAAAGCGAAAAGGCCTTCCAAAACATCTCGAATATTGCTTCACGATGTAAGGTGTCCTGAACCAACTCAGGGTGGTTAGTTAAATACATGCTGCTACTTATAAACTGTCCATGGGCATTATCTACCATTAATTGTAATGGATAGTTAGCAATAATATTATGACGTTGGCCAAAATCAATTAATAAGGGTAAATAACCAAACTCTTCAGCAAGCACTTGTGCTTTTACTTGGCTTGAAAGCTGATGATATTGACTAACTTGCAGACAAAACTGCTGTTTATCTGCATTTATTACTGCCCATTCTATCGCTTGATCCCAGACCTGTTTAGCTTGCTGTTTTAATTGATTTGCCTCAAGTTGAAAGGGCTTTATTTGTAAAGCAAAATCTTGTTTTATGCTTTTGTATAACGCTAAAACTAGCGCTTCTTTTGATGGAAAGTGATGAAATAAAGTGCCGTTGGCCACACCGGCATGTTTGGCAATAGAGGCTGTTGAAGTTGCATCTATACCTTGGTTAACAAAAAGTGTTAATGCACTGTCGAGTAGTTGCTGCTTTTTGTTTGTTCTTGCAGGTGTTTGTGTTTTCATTTTAATTGAAAGTTACCAGTAAAGTGCCTTTATTAAAAACGAGATTAGGGTGAATAATCTCGTCTATTCCCACATTTAACGCATAAACATCTTTATCATCATTTTCTGAATAAAGCCGCCATAGGGAGGATGTACTAATTTGCCAGTATTGAGTTTACCACGAGACAATACGGTTTTGGCTTTAGAGAATGTTAAAAAGCCCTCCTTGCCATGGTAATGTCCCATGCCTGAGTCACCGACTCCACCAAAGGGCGCGTCTTCTGCTGCAACATGCAATATAGTATCGTTAATACATACACCACCAGAATGTGTATTGTTAAGCAGTTTTTGTTGAATCGCTGCATCAAAACTCATGATATACAGTGCTAGTGGACGAGGTTTATTATTAATATACTCCGTTGTCTCAGCCAACTCTTTATAACCAATAATTGGTAGAATAGGACCAAAAATTTCACCTTGCATTAATAACATATCATCAGTTGTACCTGTCACTAATTGAGTTGGTAGCTGACGTGACTCTCTGTTAATTTCTTGTTCATTAGCTGATATTACCGTTGCACCTTTTTCAACTGCGTCATCAAGCCAAGAAAGTAATCGGCTATGTTGGGCATCATTAATAACATTACCATAGTCGGTACTGGGTAATTGTTTACCATACATCTTTTGAAATTGCTTTTGATAAGCATCAATAAAATCAGCCACTTTATTTTCTGGGCAAAAAATATAATCAGGGGCAACACAAATTTGCCCGGCGTTTAAGCACTTACCATAAATAAGACGCTCAACAGCCGTTTCAATTGGCATGTCATCGGCGATTATTACTGGAGATTTACCACCAAGTTCTAAAGTTACGGGGGTTAAATTATCAGCTGCGGCGCGCATTACATGACGACCAACCGTTGTTGAACCGGTAAAAATTAAGTGATTAAAAGCTAATGCAGAAAAAGCTGCGGCAACGTCGGCTTCCCCTTCAACAACGGCAACAGTGTCGTTGTCAAAAATACTGGCAAGCATTTTAGTCATTGCAGTATTGGTAGCTGGTGTAAATTCTGATAATTTAATCATCGCACGATTTCCTGCGGCAAGTGCTGTGATCAACGGACCAATGGCTAACATTACTGGAAAGTTCCATGGCACCATAATGCCAACAACACCTAAAGGCTGATAATGTACAGCGACTTTAGCTGGCGATAATAATAGGCCGGCATTACGTCGTTGAGGTTTCATCCATTTTTTTAAGTTTTTAATCGTATAATTAATATTCATCACACAGGGTAAAATATCCGAAATTAAAGTGTCTTGTGCTGAGCGCTGGCCGTAATCTTTATTAAGCGCTGCAACTAGCTCATCTTGGTGTGATAACAAGGCATTCTTAAGAGCAGTTAACTGAGTGACTCTATATTGAGCCGATGGCGCAGGTGCAAGCTGATATGCCTTTTTTTGGCTGTTTAATAGAGATTGTAATGAGTCGGTATTCATCTTCATTTCTACGGGCATATTCATCGTTACTCCATGGATTATGGTTGTAATATATTTTGCAATAATTAACCCGACTGATTAGTCGGTCTGTGTGTTTATTAAACACTAAGTAAAGAATGATCACAAGGTTAACTTTGTAATAATAGGGTTTTATATTGTTCTGTTAAAATATATTTAGATGAAACGTCTTTACTCATCGTTAGTTAAGCACTTATCATCGCTAATGTTCACAGTAAGCTTTTAGGAAGAAAAATGAGCAAACCTTGTATTTTAGTTGTTGATGATCGCCCTGATATTCGCCTTAGTGCTACTTTTGTACTTGAAGATAATGGTTATCAGGTTCAGCAAGCTGAGAGTCCCTATCAAGCTAAGGAGGTGATTGAGGAAAATAAAGTCGATTTGATTTTATTAGATATGAATTATTCTCTTGATACCACCTCTGGTGATGAAGGCTTAGACTTTCTTAATTGGTTGCAAAAAAGGGACATTAATATTCCTGCCGTTGCAATGACGGCTTGGTCGAATGTTGAATTGGCGGTAAAGGCGATGCAATTGGGTGCAGGGGACTTTATCGAAAAACCATGGAAGAACCAACGTTTACTTAAAGTGATCAACCAACAGCTGGCGATGAGTGGTTTGAAAGATCAGAATAAAAAATTAAAACAACGTCTTGAACCACAAAATAAAGACGAATATCAGTGGCGTTCATCCTGCATGCTTGAATTAATGCGGCATGTTGAAAGTGTTGCTAATACGGATGTTGCTATTTTATTAACCGGAGATAATGGTACTGGTAAAAGTCAACTTGCTGCCTATATTCATAACTTATCACTACAACGTGGGCCATTAATTTCCGTGAATATGGGCGCAATTTCAGAGAATTTATTTGAAAGCGAAATGTTTGGTCATAAAAAGGGGGCTTTTACTGATGCTAAAGAGTCGCGTATTGGTCGGTTTGAATTAGCAAAAGACGGCACCTTATTTTTAGATGAAATTGCCAACATCCCTTTATCGCAACAGGCTAAGTTATTAAGGGTATTAGAGTCTGGCGAATATGAAGTGCTAGGTTCAAGTCAAACTCAGCATACTAATATCCGACTGATCAGTGCTTCAAATGGTAACTTCACTAAACTTATTGAAGAAGAAAAATTTCGTGAAGATTTATTTTATCGCCTAAATACCCTTGAATTCAGGGTGCCTTCTTTAAAAGAAAGACAACAAGATATTGTGCCTTTAGCAGAATACTTTATTAGTGATTATGCAAAAAAGTACCAACGTGATGAAATCACCTTAACGGAAAAAGCCATTGATGCATTAACGGCTTACCATTGGCCGGGTAACATTCGCGAGTTAAGCCACTTAATGGAACGAGCGGTACTATTAATACAGAGTACTCATTTAGACGAGGGCGATTTACGCTTATTACCTACATCTGCCAGTGAGCTATCAAGCGATCAACCATTACCATTAATAACCCTTGAACAAGCTGAAAAAAAATTAATTAAACAAGCTCTGAAAAAAACTCAAGGCAATATTCCCAAAGCGGCAATCATATTAGGCTTAACCAAGTCATCAATGTATCGCAGGTTAGAGAAATATAATGACATCCAAGCCTAAGAAGAAGTCCTTTTATAAGATACAAACCATCGAGGGCTACATCACTAGCAGGTTTATTTATGTGGCCATTTTGTTAGTGGTCATGGGATATTTTTTATTAATCCCTCTGCAATGGCCCCTGATGATTAATTTACTAATCTTAGTGGTCAGTTCAGGTTTGTTTTTTTATTCAGCATTCAAATTTAAAAGGCGTATAACGACTGGTTTTGAACGGGCATTGTTACACCTTGAAGGTTTAAGGATGGAAGATTACAACCAATATGCTAAAGCTGAGTTTAATCAAGGATGTGTTGGTCTTTTTCATGATGAATTAAAAGCACTGAGTGAAGATTTGATTAATCAAAAATCTCGCTATGATCAACATGCTTTTTTGGTTTATCAATTAATTGATCAGTTAAGTACACCTATTATGGTGTTTAATCAAAAGAACAAACTTAGTTATGCCAATGGTGCATTTACCCAGTTGTATCCGCAGCATTGGCAAATGTACCGTCAAGCATCACCCAAATTTTTGTCTTTAAGCAATAATAATAACCAGTGGCAATTTGAAGATGTAAATAAAAATAAACAATGGCAAATCAGCCAGTCAGAATTTATTGATAGTGGTGAAGCGCACCAGTTGTTGGTGTTTACTAATATAGAATCTGCCTTAAGGGCCAGTCAGTTAAACGCATGGCAACAAATAATTCGTGTTATGAGTCATGAAATACGAAACTCGCTAACACCTGTTTCGTCTTTGGCGGAAAGCTTGTTGGCGCGTACACAAGATCAAAGAGATCAACAAGCTTTAGCGCTAATTTCTGATCGATGCCATCATTTACAAGACTTTGTTAGTCGATATTCATCTTTGTCACAATCGTTAAACCTTAATTGCCAAGCAGTAGCGATACTCCCTTTAGTTGAAAGGCTAACAGGGCTCTTTTCTCAGACTAATTTAGCAATTGATATTAACTGTGATAATTTATGGGCTGATGCGATATTTTTAGAACAGGTACTAATTAATTTAATTAAAAATGCAGATGAAGCCGGGGCTGATTTTATCCAATTAAACATCTTCAATAATCAAGAAAATTCACTTATTGAAGTTATTGATAATGGTCACGGCTTTGCCAATTTAGATAACTTGTTTGTTCCTCTTTATACTACTAAGCAAGATGGGCAGGGTATAGGTTTAAGTTTTTGTCGCAACATAATAGAGCAGCATAAAGGCAGTATTGAATTGACTAACAATGCCGAACAAGAAGGAAATACCGGAGTTAATAAAGGCGTTAAAGTGAGTATTAAGCTGCCTTTTGCTGATGTTTAGTTTATATCTTAAAGATGTGAAATGATTTGTCTTAATATCATAAGATACATTGACTTAATTATTAAACCTGAATGATTCAGTAAATACCAAAATGGGGTATTAATAATAAGTGAGAAGTATTGAGCTAGGGGGACTTTTCAAATAGGGTCAACATAACAGATGTAATAGTGTAAAGACTTGCTGATAATGTATTGCTACTTAGTGAATGAAAATTTCTGCTTGATACCATATTTTTGTAATATATGATTATATTCTCCTGTTAGTACCAACTTTTCTAATAATGCATTCATCTTAGTTGTTTTAAGGTGGAAGTCTTTCTTGATTAAAACCGTATGGTTATATTCTTGGTCCATTTTATCAGATATCAATAATTTTGACTTAGCAGAAGGGTTTTCAAGAAAAAACCGAGCTAAGTAGGATTTGCTCACTATTGCGATGTCCATTCGATCCCATAATACTAATTGGATATTCCTCTTTTCATTTGTTGAAAGCTGTATATTGAACTTTGATCTTAAAAACTCAGGATTAGAGTTAAATTCTGCAAAACTGTAGTGATAGCCCAGCATAGCGGCTATTGACTTACTCTTTAAATTGTTGAAGTATTCTTGATGCTTCGCTTTACTTTTTAAAGCAATAAAAACTTCTCCTCCTGTTAAAAATACTTTTGTAGCTTCAATATCAGCTTTCTGCCACCCCCAAAATATGTTTTCGAAAAATAACATATCGAATTGCCCATTTTCAAAGGAACTATACCTTCGCCTTGAGCTGGTTAGTACAAAACTAAAGTGATATTCACTTTGAATTTTATTGAGTGAATCAATTAAATCAAGTGTCAAACCAGAAATGTTACCTTTATCATCCTTTTCAACAAATGGCGGGAAAACATATCCACCTACTTTTACATTTTCGGTGGCAGAAAGGTTCCCAATAAACAGGAGGATAAAAATGTGTGCTGTTATTATTTTTTTAAGCATCTAACTCCTGACTCCTAAAACATGCGAAAGGTACATCTCACTTTTATCTGGCTATGACGAACGGTGTTAATTATAACCTCTATAATATAAGGCGATCAAACATAGCTCTACTGAAATAATGTGGGTTTGACTCAGACTTCAAGGTTGCATAAATAGTATGGTTCATTAATTAATATATCTATCATATATTTTCTGAAATTCACCATTCTTTTTTAATTGTTTTAACCCAAAATTAAAGTCGTCTCGCACTTTTTTATCTCTAAATACAGGGCGATAATCTCTTGGAGCTGGTGTGGTAAACCTATGTTCATCAACTTCATGGGTCACTAGAGAATTCATTAATTTAACTTGTTTAACAAAGTAATTAAATATGTACCGATCACTTAACACTACATCATATCGTCCTAAGTTAAGTAGTTTTACTTGTGATAATTGGTCACTAACACCAAAATGCCTATCCTCTTCAGCCACTTTATTTAACCAATTTGGATATCGTTTTTCTGCACCTTGGAATGACGCAACTTGCAGTGAGTCTAAGTCGCGGGGTTTTTTAATAGAAATATTTCTGTTTTTCAGAGTAATAAATACGTTGGTGTAGATAACAGCAGGGTTACTTGGACGATTGCAATCTTAGGCATGATGAAATACGCTCAATGAAAAATGAATTCATTAATTATAGGTGGATTTGAATTAGTAGCTAATATGAATTTGGCAGGAGATAAAAAGTGGCCCTTTGATATTAATATTAAAGGGCCATGATATACCGAAAAATTAATTTAGATTTCTTTCAACTTCCAGTTTCCCTTTTTAAATACCATCACAGCAACCAAAGCTAATAAACCTTGTGATATTGAAATGGCGACAAATACTCCAGTAGGCCCTAGTGACAAAATTTGTGCTAAAACATAAGCTAGAGGTATTTGTATTAACCAATAGCAAAAAAAGTTAATTTTAGTAGGTGTCATAGTATCGCCAGCCCCGTTAAAGGCTTGTACCACAATCATGCCAATGGCAAAAAAACCATAGCTATAACTGATAAACCTTAGGGTATCACTAGCGTATTGTAATACCGCTGGATCTTGGCTGAATATCCCCACCAGTTCGGAAGTAAAAACAATAAAAATTAGCGCTACTGACAGGAGAAAATAAACATTATATTTTGCCACTTTCCATACCGATTGCTCGGCTCTTTCGGCTTGTCCTGCCCCTAAATTTTGACCGACTAACGTGGCGACTGCATTACTTAATCCCCATGCAGGTAATATAGTGAACATTACAATTCTAATTGCAATGGTATAGCCTGCAACTGCAGCACTGCCGTAACTTGATATTATTCTAACCAGTGCTATCCAACTTGCAGTAGCGATAAGAAACTGAATAACCCCACCAGCTGAAACTTTTATCAGTTTAGAAATAATATCTAGATTAAGTACCGCTTCTTTTAGCGTTAATTGAATACGGTTTGAATAACCAAACAAATGATTTAATTGATATATTACGCCAACACTTCTGCCTATTGTGGTGGCAACGGCAGCACCAGCCAAACCCATTTCAGGGAAAAACCATACGCCATAAATCAGTAGAGGGTCGAGTACAATATTAATACCGTTAGCTAACCATAACGATTTCATCGCAACAGATGCATCACCTGCGCCCCTAAATATTGCGTTAATTAAAAATAAATACAATATTGAAATAGAGCCGCCCAGCATTATAGTGGTATAGCTTTTTCCTGTTGCTAATATTGAGTCAGATGCGCCCATTAACGCGAGTATATCTTCAGCGTAGTTCAAGCCAATAAAGCCAACAAAGACTGCGACAAACATGCCTAACCATAACGTTTGACCTGCCACTTGATTGGCTTTTTTGACATCCTTCTCACCAATACGCCGAGCAATTGTGGCGGTAACTGCCATGCTTAACCCTATTGCTATTGCGTAAAGTAGTGTTAATACGGCTTCGGTTAAACCCACAACCGCAATAGCGTCAGCACCTAAGCCAGAAACAAAAAATATGTCGGTAATAGCAAATATTGATTCCATCACCATTTCGAGAACCATTGGTACAGCTAGCAAAAATGCGGCTTTGCCAATTGAACCTTGAGTGAAGTCTTTGGTGTCGCCTTTAATAGCTTGTTTAAAAAGTTGAACTAAACTTGTTTTTTCTACTTGTGTGTTTGTCATTATTAATGATCTTTTTTTAGAAATACAGATAACGCCACATATGATCATGTGGAAAATAAGAAGGTGACTTAAAGGAGCTTGCTGTTAAATTTCTTATGCTTTTAGCAATATGTTTTTTTAAATCAATAAATAATTGATTCACATTTAACGCAGCTAAAAAAGCGATAGGTAATTTATTTGGCTGTAAAATTCAGTATTACTTTGTATTAAATAGAGTGTTTGACTGAATGTTAGAACTAAATATTTGAATTATGTTTTTGGGTAAGTCAACGAAATACCAGAAAGCACAATATCAGCGATAGCAATAGTCGAAAGGATTGAATTGTTCATTAGCCCGCTCTCTGGTAATTTTTTGTGGAGGCCGACTGTCTCATTTTACTCTTAGCCTGTCAATTTTAATTAAAGTGCTATCATTTTTATTATTCTAGAGTGGCGTAAAATAAACAGTCGTTTGTAGCAATATCTAATTGCTTTGTTGCCATAAATATTTGTAATGATTGTTTAGTGTAGATGCCGCCATTCTCCAAATAAAGCAGGGCAGATAACTTATTATTGCCTTGCTCATCCTCAGCAATTAACGGCAGTTGATTATCTTTTTCATACCAACCGATAAGCTCTCCCTGTGGTGTTATTTGGTTATTTAGTCGTTCGGCATCTTTAAGTATAGTGATATCGGCCGTCATTAACGGATAATCACCAAAACCTAAAACAACCCCTTTGTTTAACTCTACTCGGCAAGGATGACGATGAATATCGACCTTATCGGCATGGTGGTCAAAAATACTCTCATTACTGGCGAGTTTTTCTAAACCAGTAATAGCCAATTGATGAGACTGTATTTGGCCGGCACCCCCACACTCTATAGTGACAATAGGTGCCGAAAAGTCTTGTTCCATAATCGCACCAACATGCAATCCAGTTAAAATGACTTTGTTAGTAAAGAGTGAAATTAAATCGAGTACCTGATCATTATCAGAAATAGATACTCCAAAAGCAGGGCTGTCACCTGATGTATTATGTAAGTCTACAATAGCTTCAGGGCACACTTCCGTGACTGCCTTTTTTATTTGCTTTGCTCTTTGGCTGATAGCGGTATTTTTTCTATTTGGAGGCGTCTCATTTGGTGTAAAAAATCGATTAAGATCTTGTGTTTGAGTCAAATATCGATGGGAAAATTCAGGTGGTAGAGAAGCCGCTTCAGGATTACATAAAATAAATCGAATGTTTACTGCTGGTTTTACTTTTTTCAATAGCCAGTGGTGAAGTGCAATAAAACCAGAGGGTTCATTGCCATGAATTAGCGTCGTTATAACACGTGTTCGGTTAGTATCTTCTCCTTGAACATCAAAAATAGTTAAGCCTGTTAGTTGGCGTAAAAATCCCAAAGGAGTGTCGGCTATTTTTAATTTGAATGCCTGCTTATGATACGTAACTTTTTTGTTGAAGCAGGGCATTACCAACACCTCTCCCATTCACTGATGGGGTGACCAGCTAATTGATTTTGGTAATAGATTTCCAACATTTTTGTGCATGCTTGATCGTTACTCAATGATTGCCTTAAATGCCTCAGCGTTTGTTTAGCCCAACTTCCCCCTGTAATGCCAGTAGATAAACGTCGTTGTATTATTTGTAGATATTTATCACGCTCTTCTCGAACAACACCTAATGAACTTAAACCGTCGTTTGCCACTAATAACATATCATCAATAACGTTTTTAATAGGGACTTCTACTGGTTTGTTTTGATAATTTTGAGGCCATAAAATCGTTGCATCCAAGCCATTTTTTGCTGCCCGATAAAAGTTATATTTAGCAAACTGAAAAGGTATTCTTGATAAGTACTGTTCAATTTTTGGTGCTAATCCTGCTGCCATTCCTATGGTGAAAGCAGCGTTTGCTGTCATGTCTAAGGCGGTAGGACCCGCAGGTAGGGCACGAAATTCTATTCGTAAATGCCCTTTACCATCAGGTGAATAAATAGGACGATTCCAAGGCCAAGTAGTACCCATATGAAAGTTTAGTTCAGCTAGTTCTGGGTTGTTTAATCCCACTTTTTCATCAAAATGTTCAGGCATTATTGGCTGGTATAAGTTTACCGTCTCAGAAAATAGCTCCCAAGCGCCTTTTCTAACCCAACCATGGCCAAATGTTACCCTAGCAGGCTCTCGCCAGTTATTGTGATCAGGGATGCGATTATCAATAGATTGTTTAAACAGTGCAACACGAGTTTCATCCCAAGCACAATTTCCTAAAAATACGCCAGAATTAGCGGAAACAGCTAAAGACATTGGCAAACTCAATTGTGCGGCATTAAAGGTATCGGCAAAGTTGTCTTTTTTGGTCATCAAGTGTACTTGAAAGGAGGTATTGGCACCTTCAGTACAAACTTCTGAAGTTTGAAAGTCTATTGGTTCATCACCATCAATTTTTATATGAAAAGGTTGTGCTCTGAGTTTACTTAACTCTCTTGCCAACAGCTTATAACGACCAAGTTCGGTCATATATTGTTTTGCTAAATGCTGTTCTTTCAGGGTAGGTAAAATTCCAATAGCGACAGGCCTAGTACCTAACTCTTTAGTCACTAAATTAAGATGAACAAACTTAGTTAAAATTTCTTGAGTTAATTGGCTAAAAGGTTTACCTGCAGCTTTTACCGGGAGTAGATTTAATTCGATATTGTATTTGTTGAGTTCTGACTGAAATTGCTTGTCTTTGAGTTTTGCTAAAACCTCAAGGTTTATCGGGTTAGCTTGGTATTGTTTGTCAATTAAGTAAATTTCTAATTCAGCACCAATGAAGGTTTCACTATCACCAAAATCAGGTTGGGCAATAATGTGTTTTAAGTGATCCAGTTGATCGTGAATTTTTCGATTGAAATTAATATAATCATCCGCACGATATTCTTTTTCTGAAATGTCACGACCCATATAAATTCTCGCTATGTTATTGCTCTATTTCTGGTTGATAAACTTTACTTAGCCATCAGGTGAAAACTTAATTTTCCACCAGCGTATCGTTAATGGCACTGAAATATTTAATAAGAAGCTGGTTAGCATCAGGGTATAAAATACTTCCACTGAGATAATGTGGTATTGAACAAAGGCAATATTCATTACCACAAAGGCTAGCTCTGCTCGGCCCAACATGCCAAAGCCTATCATTAAACTATCAGGCCAATTAAAGTTTCCGGTAAAACGAGCAGCAAGCGTGGCGGAAGATATTTGACCTATAAACAATGCGAAAAATAAGAATAAAGCTTCGGGTAATACAGATAAAAAGGTATCAAGATCGAAAATAAGTTTGGCGCCTAAGGTGACAAAAAATACCGGTCCAATCCAAGTAAAGGCAACGTTATCAATTACCTCCCGAGCTTGTTGGTAAAAATCAATTTGCTGCTCTTGGTGGAAATCAAAATATTCACGATGAACCACTAAACCTGCCATATAAGCACCAATCGCCGGATGAAAACCAAATTCATGGGCCAGTAAACCAACACCAACGGCAATAAGCAGTAATGATAAAATTGTATATTCACCTTTACCCATTGATAAAAATCCACGCAAATTCAGGTGGCCAATTATCGGGATCTTTTTCAATAACCCTTGGCTAGCGGGGAAAAGCCATTTACCAATAATTACAACCATTGCAAAGAAGGCAACGGCCTTGCCTAAAACCCATGCAATACCAGAAACTGTTGCAGTTGCCTCACCGGTGGCGATAGGTACCATAATCGCAACCAATGCAAGTGAACCAATATCATCCAATACTGCAGAGGTCATTATTCCTGTCGCCGCGGGAGTACCATTTAGGCCTTCACCTTTGAGTGAAACCATAGTTAAAGATACTGCAGTTGCTGTCATCGCTAAACCACACATTAATGCGATATTGTGATCTTGCCAGTAATAAAAAGTGGTGAAATAGGCAATAATAAATGGGGCTAGCGCACCAAAAAAGGCAATACCCCAACTGCGCTTAATGCTGCGGATAAAGTTACTGGTATCTTCTTCAAAGCCTAATGCAAACATAATGATGATAATACCAAGGTCGGCAAAGTCGGTAATGAATACCGGCATTTCCGTCGGTAAAAAATTAATGTTAACTAAAACGATTCCACAAAATAAATACCATAAAACAGGTGTCAATCTTGTCTTTTCAGCAAGATAGCAGGCAACTAATACACTGGCCCAAATGATGGCTAAAATGGTAAGATCATGCATAATTTTTTAGTTAATCTCCAAAATCAAAGTAGCGGTAAATGCAGAGGGAATAAATATTGCTGCTCACGCTTAAATTTCCCCCTTAATTAGTTATAAACCATATTTTTAAATAGTTGAAATACCATAAGGATAATCTTGCAATATCATTGTGCTAGGTCAACTTTGAAGCCGTTTTTCTATAGAACATATCATTTCGATAGTGGACTATTTAGTCCGATACCGGACTTTTTTGTTTTTGTTTTTTTTCTATATCCCATTATTCATTTGTTTATTATAACTTTTTTGTGTTGGCACGATGTTCGCAGTACTAGAATCAATGTTTCTAGGTGAGTGAATTGTTGATGGATGTTGTAAAAAGCCCAAGTAAAAAAAATAAATTCTTTGATAGTAAAATTAAAGTTATTGCAGTCATTGTTTTATTGCTTGTGCTTTTAGCTGTTTACTCAAAAAACACCTTAGGAGTGGTATCGGTATTTCGTAGTGAATTGCTGATTGAGTCAGTACAACAAGGTGATTTGGAAGTAGTTGTTGATGGCTACGGTTCATTAATTTCAAATAAACAGCAGTTACTTACCGCCCTTACTCGCGCCACAGTAAAAGAAATAGTGTTAAAACCCGGTGCTACGGTAACCGCTAGCAGTGTCATTGTTCGCTTAGAAAACCCAGAGCTGCAACAATTAGTAAATAATGCTCAGCAAGCGCTAGCGCAATCAATGGCAAATCTTAGGCAGTTAAAACTAAATAATCAGCGTGAAAAACTCAATGAAGCGGCCGTTTTATCTGAGATTCGCGCAAATTTTGAAAGTGCATCATTAAAGCGAGAAGCTGAAGAGAAGTTAGTGGTGAAAGGCATTGTTTCTAGTTTAACTTTCAGGCAAACACAGTTAAATGAACGTCAGTTAGCTGAACGTATTGATATTTTAACGCAACGTATTGAGCAGCTTGACCTAGTGCAATTAGAAGCGGTGAATATTCAAAAAGAGCGGATTAAACAACAACAAGGTCAGTTAAATATTGCCCAATCTCGCCTTAATGCATTAACGATAAAAGCGGGTTTTGATGGTGTATTACAACGTTTAAATGTTGAGCTAGGGCAAAGTTTATCGGCCGGACAAGAAGTGGCTTTAATTGGTAGTGTTACCGATCTTATCGCATTAATACGAGTACCTCAAAGCCAAGCTCAACAAATACAATTAGGTCAAAAAACAATTGTTGATACCAGACGAGATAAAATTATTGGTGAAGTTGTTCGTATCGATCCTATCGTTGAAAACAACACCGTAAACATTGAAATAGCATTACCGAAAAACCTACCTGCAAGTGCTCGTCCTCAATTAAATGTTGATGGCGTCATTATTACCGATAAATTAACAGATATCCTTTATATCGCCAGACCTGCCAATGTAAAAACGAACAGCCAACACGAATTATATAAGTTTAATGAAAACGAGCAAAACGCACTGCGTCAACCAATACAGTTTGGTCAACAAGCGGGTCGATATATTGAAGTTCGCACAGGCGCTAAGCTCAATGATGAGTTTATTATTTCAGATCTGAGTAACTTAAGAAGTACAACAAGACAATTGAAAGTAAAATTTTAGTCACAAACAAATAAACAAGCCAACGTTTCAGGAAATTAAAGGAAAATCGCATGACAACAACAGATAGTAAAAACATCCCTACATTAAAGATTCAAATGAAAGGCATTTCAAAAGTATTTGAAACCCAAGAGCTAGAAACACACGCGCTTAAAAATATTGAACTGAGTATCAATGAGGGAGATTACGTTTCTATATCCGGACCTTCTGGTTGTGGTAAATCAACCTTGTTATCGCTTCTTGGTCTATTAGATATGCCAACAAGTGGCCAATACTTTATTGAAGGGCAAGATGTTAGTGACCTATCTTTGGATGAAGCAGCAGAAGTAAGAAATAAGAAAATAGGCTTCATTTTCCAATCGTTTAACTTAATTGATGAATTGTCAGTATTTGACAATGTTGCCCTACCACTTCGTTACGATGTTGAAAGACCAACAATTGAAACTATTACTAAGCGTGTTAATGAATGTTTAGAGCTGGTATCAATGAGTCATCGGAAAAGTCATAAACCTAATCAACTCTCTGGTGGTCAACAACAACGCATTGCGATTGCTCGTGCCTTGGTTGCCAACCCTGCCATTTTATTAGTAGATGAGCCTACGGGTAACTTGGATTCCAAAAGTGGCGATCAGGTAATGGATGTACTCGCCGAGCTAAATAATAACGGAACAACAATTTGCATGGTGACCCATGATCCTCGTTATGCGGATATGGCAACAACTCAACTTAAGTTACTTGATGGCATGATTTTAACTGCACCTGTAGCGCAATTAGCTGTTTAGTAATATAGCTTGATTAGCATTAGTTTGAATTAAAAGATGACTACAGATATAGGTAGCGAGATAGGTAGCAATTATGAGTAATGTTTCTTCAATTTTTAGTGGCCACGTGATTTACCAAGCCAAACAAGCATGGCAATCCCTTAAAGGGCATCCTGGTTTCATTGCCAGTGTACTGACAACTATGGGGTTAACAGTTGGTGCACTTTTATGTATCTTAACTTTAGCTTATGTATTGCTAGTTAAACCTCTACCTTATCCCGATCAAAATAGTTTATATGTAGTTGAACATCAGCTGATCAATAAAGATAATAAAGTTGATGGTGGTGCTTTTACTTACCCAAATCTAATGCATTTGTACAATAATCAACAAGTATTTGAACAAGCTGCTTTAATGTATTTAGATGCCGATGTTTTGTTGTCCTTGACTGCTAACCCTATGTTACCCATCAGCTTTGTTACTCCCGAGTGGTTTGGTTTACTAAGCCCTGAAATGGCGCTTGGGAGAGCATTTGATGAAACTGAAGCGGTAAACACTCATAACCCTGTCGCTGTTATCACCTATGAAACTTGGCAGCATGACTTTGCTAGTAAAGCTAATATTTTAGATGAAAAACTAAATTTTTCCGGTATTAGTTACCGTATTGTTGGGGTTTTGGCCGAGTCATTTTCAGAACCTCAATTACATGGGGTAGGTTATAACTCTTCAGTAATTTTGCCTTGGGATTACAACACGGTTAGCGAACGAGATCGAAAAACCTGGGGAAATGACGACGGCGGCTTGATGTATCTCGCTAAGCTCTCTAATAAGCAAGCTGGTAAAGCAATGAATGCAGAACAAGCAGGGCAAACCTTAACCCGTTTAGTGAGTGATAATTGGCAAGAAAAAGTCAGCAGTCAGGACTTCTTTAAAGGTTGGGGCATTAATCTGCAAGTTAAAACCTTAAAATCAGTATTGTTATCAGGTAGTGATAGCACTGTCTATTTATTGCTAGCGGGTGTTATTGGTTTAGTGATGATCGCTTGTGCCAATATCGCTAACCTATTTATCTCTCGCACAGCAGAACAGCAACAATCATTAGCGATTAAAGCCGCCATTGGTGCTTCAAAAAAACAATTGTTTGTTAGCATATTTTCAGAAACCAGCATATTGATGGGGCTGTCTACCGTTATTGCCTTATTTGTAGCCAGTGGCGGCTTCTTAGTGATGCAAATATATTTAAATGAATATTTACCACGTGTTGATGAACTCTCTATTAATGCGTTTACGTTAAGTAGTGCAGTAACAATCGCAATATTGTTAGCGTTATTTTTTGCCAAACTCAGTGCCAACATGATTAATTATCAGACGTTAAATTCCACACTACAATCAAGTGGTAAAGGGGCTGGTGTTCAAGTTTCAGCAAAAATTCGTAACATATTAATCACTAGCCAAGTGGCTATTGTTACCGCATTAGTTTTTATTAATATTGCCTTATTTAAAGATGCCATTAATACCCTCAATCAACCAACGGGCTATGAAGCAGATAACCGTTATTTCTTTGTTGTGTCTTTACCCTCTACAAATAAAGATAATGAGGATGAGCTACTTGCTAGTATTAATGTAATGCGTGAAAAGTTACTGGCATTACCTCAAGTTGAGATGATCAGTCAGTCTCGCCCTCCCAGTGCTTTTGGTACTTATGCATTAACCGCAGCAAAAACTAATGAAAGATATTCAGCGAAAGGAAAAGATATTGATCATCACTATTTTGATTTAATCAATCAAGAGTTATTACAGGGTGATAATTTTAGCAAAGAAGATATCGAAAATAGTAGCTTTGCCACTGTAGTTAATGATGTATTTGCTAAACAACTTGCTCCTGATGGTGATGTTATCGGTTTAACTTTTGCCAATGGCGCCAAAATTATTGGAGTGGTAAAGAGTATTCAAATACCCAATAGAAAAACCATAGATGCGAGGTTCTATTATCCAGCCTCACCAACTAGAAATATGGTATTGGTAAAAGTTAAACAAGGGCAAAAGCTTGACAGAGAAATGATTGTTTCACTTTTAAAAGAGGTCAGTAGTCAAATTAAACTGTTCAGTTTTTCCAGCCTTAACGAACGTTCAACTTCAAGATTATATACGCAATACGTAACCGTATTTACCAGTGGGGTATTAGCGTTAATTACTTTGTTTTTATCTTCAGTTGGTTTGTATGGAATTTTGAGTTACAGCACTCAAATGCGCCGTTTTGAATTAGGAACAAGAATGGCAATAGGAGCGAAAGGTAAAGACTTAATTCGCCTTATTATTAAGGATAACTTTTCAGCAATAATGTTAGGTATCGCCATGAGCATGGTTATTCTATTAATCATCATCATTGGCTTTAATGAACAAATAACTGGCTATTTAACCATGGCGTTATTACCTCTTTTGTTTATTACTTTATCGGCCATTGCGGTGATTTCATTTATCGCCTGTTACTTTCCACTACGTCAATTAATTAATAAACCGGCAATCCATAGCTTAAAAGGATGTGAATAATGATGTTAACTGTATACCAATCATTCCAATCGATTGCTTACCAATTTAAACAAGCATGGTTGGGCATAAGGCAAAAATCTGGGTTTATTAGCAGTATTGTTTTAACTATGGGTTTAACGTTAGGGGCATTACTTTGTGTATTAACACTATCCTATTTAATGTTATTTGAACCGCTACCTTACCCTGACCAAGAGCGACTATATTGGGTTGAGCATAATTTAAATGATGATAAAGGTGCTAACAGAGCAGGGGCGTTTACCTACCCTGGGTTGGTTCATTTTTATAAAAATCAAACTACGTTTGAGCAATCAGCAATGTTGATGTTTTCTCAAGATGTATTAACATCTAATGCTGAACAGCCAATGATGAACACCACTTACATAACACCTCAATATTTTTCTTTACTCGATACACCTATGGCACTTGGGCGTAAACTAAGTGATGAAGAAAGCATAGAAAGCTTTAACCCTGTCACGATGATAAGTTATCAAATGTGGCAAACTGAGTTTAACGGAAGCGCTGATATACTTGATAAAAAACTGATGTTTAATCATGTGAGTTTTCGAATCATTGGCGTAACAGCTAAGAACTTCATTGAACCTGAATTGGCGGAAATTGGTAGGAAAACGCAAGTTTGGTTGCCATGGGATTACAATAATTTACGAAGTGCATACGAAAACGCATGGGGCAATGTGCGCTATGAATTAGCATTTGTTGGTAAGTTATCTACAACGTTTAGCGAAGATCAAGCTAGAGAGAGCATTAGTCCTTTTCTTAACGAGCTTTGGCAAGGCAATGTTACCGAATTTGACTTTTACCAAGGCTGGCAGGTGGTTATGGACTTAAAAACCTTTAAGTCTGTCATTTTAGGTGATTCTGAGCAACGACTCTATTTATTATTGGCCAGTATTGTCGGGCTATTATTAATTGCCAGTGCCAATATTAGTAATCTCTTTATTTCTCGCATGGCTGAACAGCAAAAATCATTAGCTATTCGGGCGGCGTTAGGAGCAACTAAAAAGCAACTATTTAAATCTCTATTAGTAGAAACCTTCATATTAATGGCTTGCTCATCGGTAGTCGCTTTGATAATCGCTTGGTTAGGTTTTTATATTTTACAGTCACAACTCACGATGTTTTTACCACGTATAGGTGAGTTAACATTGAATATATTCACTCTTTCATCGGCATTGTTCTTTGTATGTTTCTTCGCACTGTTTTTAGCTAGGTTAAGTAGCCAAATGATTAACTATCAGGCTTTAAGTCATGGTATACAAAGCAGCGGGAAAGGCAGTGGAATTCAAGTATCAAAACGCATCAGACAACTACTCATTATTAGCCAAGTTGCTATTGCTACAAGCTTAGTTTTTATTAATATTAACTTATTTGATGATGCAATATCCGATATTACTGCTCCATTAGGTTACGATATGAACAATGTTGTTGCTATTGAGTTTTCTGCTGATTCCAGCTTACCTCGTGGTGGCGATGAATCGATTGCACTCCTAAAAGAGATCCGGTCGAAATTTGATGACTTGCCTCAAGTAAACCTTGTGAGTCAATCATCAACACCTATGTCGGCCTATAACACTACAATTACTGATAAAGCAACTGAGCAGAATTATGATGCTGAGATATTAGGCGGTATAGATAAAGCGTACTTTAGCTTATTAAATATCACCATACTAAAAGGTGACCTGTTTACCGATGAAGACATTCAAAGCAATAATAAAATTATCATCATTAATGATAGCTTCGCAAATGCACTTGGCGGCATTAATGATGCTTTAGGGAAAAAAATTAAAGTTCATGGTGAAAGTGTTGAACGGGTAATCGTTGGCGTAGTTAAAGGGGTTAACATACCTAATGCTGAAATTCAGCCTTTTCAAGCTTACCGACCTACATGGCGAGCCTCAAGTAGACTTTTACTTAAAGTAAGTGAAGGTGCAGGTCTAAATCGTGAGCAGGTTGTTAACACTATAAATTCTGTAAGCAGTAAATTTACATTATTTGAAATTAACAGTTTATCTGATATTCGCAAACAAATGTTATTTAGCCAATATACAACCGTAGTAACTACGTCAGTTTTAACCTTGTTAACACTGTTTTTAGCTGCAATAGGGCTTTATGGCGTACTCAGCTATGGTACGCAGATGCGCCGCTTCGAAATTGGAACACGTATGTCTCTTGGCGCCAAAAAGTTTGATTTAATTTCACTTATTATTAAAGAGAACACTTTTGTTATTGCTGTAGGTGTTGTTGCCAGTACCTTAATATTATTAGTGCTGAGCTTGAGTTTTCCCTCATTTGTCGAGAGTTATTTAACCCTACAGATAATTTCAGCATTTGTTGCTACTTTAGTTCTGATCGCAATCATCTCTTTTATCGCTTGTTACCTTCCATTGCGCCAATACATTAACCAACCCGCTATTTATAGTTTAAAGGGAAGCGAATAATGAGTTTTTCACTTTTTCAATTCAAACAAAGTTGGTTGAGTTTAAAGAAGCAGCCAGCTTATGTTTTTAGCGTAGTTACAACGATAGGGCTAACTTTAGGGGCATTGTTAGCGGCATTGAGTTTAGTCTATGTCATGCTATTCAAGCCTTTACCCTATCCTGAACAAGACCTGTTATACAAAGTTGAAAGCCTTCAATTCGATTCGTCAAATTCGATGAATGTCTCAGCATTTAGCTACCCAAGTTTGATGGACTTTAATAAAAATCAGCAAAGTTTCACTAGCACTGCATTGATGTTATCTGGTGATGAAGTACTTACCTCGCTTGATGAACAACCTAGGGTATCGACAAACTATGTTAGTGATGATTGGTTTGCATTATTTGATGTTAAAATGGAGCTTGGTAGAGGTTTTGAAGAAACCGAAGGGCTAACAAGTGATAACCCTGTAGCAGTGATAAGCTACAATACTTGGCAGACTGAATTTTTAGCAACAAAAAATATTCTTGATAAAAAAGTAACATTGCGCGGCATAACATTCTCAATTATAGGCGTAATTGCTGAAGAGTTTGTTGAACCACAAATTAGCGAGCTAGGTAGGAAAACACAAGTTTTTCTACCATGGCATTTTAATTATTACGATACACAAAACCGTGAGGGTTGGTGGGCAAGAAGCAATAACTTAGTTTTTTTAGGATTATTATCACCTGATGTTTCAATAGAACAAGCGGTTCAAAGTTCAAGCCTACTAGTGAATGAAACGTGGCAAAACAATATTGACCGCGAAGGTTTTTTTAACGGTTGGCATATCGAAACACAATTAACTTCTCTGCAAGCAATTATTGTTGGCGATAGTGAAAATAACGCGCTTTTACTGTTTGTAGGTGTCTTAGGTTTGATGCTAATTGCTACGATTAACATCGCTAATCTACAATTATCGCGAACGGTTGAACAGCAAAATAAATTAGCGATATTCTCAGCTGTTGGCGCAAAGCCTAAAGACATCTTTAACTATTTTTTTAGTGAAACATTTCTACTGATGTTAATGTCGATGATTGTTGCTTTATGGGTTGCACATTTAAGTTTTATTTTGATTAACACTCAGTTACATCAAGTTTTGCCAAGAGTTGATGAGCTTTCAATTAGCTTACCTGTTTTGTTAATCGCTGTATTTATCGCTCTAGCCCTAGCGCTCTTTTTTGCAAGAATGAGCCAGAGGGTTGTAGACTATCAGAAACTCAATAACAGTTTACAAAGTGGTAGTAAAGGCACTGGCGCACAAGTATCAAAAGTCACACGTCAGTTATTAATTGTAAGCCAAGTTTCTGTAGCGACATTACTGATTTTTATCAATATAAATGTTTTTAACCAAGCGTATAGTTCAATAACTGAAGCAGTTGGTTTTAATGTTGATAACTTAATTAGTATCGAGTTAATGCCGTCAAGTTCAGTGAGTTTATCGAGGAAAGAAGAATCGGAGATTACAGCAGAAATTCAGTCGAAAATTGCTCTGTTACCTCAAGTAAATTTAGTAAGTAGAAATAGCTCTGTGTTGACCGATGGTGAAGGAACTTGGTCATTAACGCAGACACAAACCCAGCAAATAGTACAACCCATTGGTAAAAGTATTGATAGCCATTATTTTGATTTAATTGGGCAAAGCTTTATTGCTGGTGATAATTTTAACGAGCAAGACTATCTTGATAGAGCGCCTTTGTTAGTTATTAATCAAGTATTGGCTGAGCAATTATTAAACGGGTTAAAAGAAGCGGACAAAAATACAGCTATTGGACAACAACTTTCTTTTGGTGGCCCAAATGCATTTACTATTATTGGTATTGTTAATGATTTTGAATTACCGGGTCAAAATCATATTCCACCAAGAGTTTATATGCCCAATTTGAATCGCTCAAATTTGCTAATCGAGCTTAAAGACCATCAAAAAATCACACGAAATGAGTTGGTTGAGTTAATAAAGTCAGTCACCAGTAATGTTAGTCTTTACCGATTATCTAGTCTGCCAGAACAAAAGTTCCAACGATTATTTAGCCAATATACCAGTGCGGTAACAACTGCGTCATTAACATTAATTACCTTTATATTATCGGCAATTGGAGTGTATGGCGTTTTAAGTTACAGCACACAAATGCGGCGTTTTGAAATTGGTACAAGAATGGCCGTTGGTGCTAAGCGTATGGATGTTATTAAACTCGTTATTAGGGACAATGCCAGTTCAATAGTATTGGGGATTTTGGCAAGTTTTGTCATGTTAGCGGTGTTGCTTTTTGGCTTTAATGAGCAGCTTGATAGTTATTTAACATTAGCGCTATTGCCTGTGTTGATGATTACTCTATCTGCTATTAGCTTTATTTCATTTATTGCCTGTTATCTTCCTCTGCGCAAATACATAAATCAACCAGCCATTAATTGCTTAAAAGGAAGTGAGTAGTTTTTCAAGAATAAATACGTGATTATCGGTTGCTGTGACGTCACTTTTCATTAACAATAGCGCTATAGGAGGAGACTCCAGAAATATTCCAATTTAGCGCAATTTGAGATTTTAAAATGATCATTGATGGTAAACAAGCTGCAGCCGATTTACGAGCTGAGTTAGCAATTGAAGTAAAGCAACTGCAACAAGAAAAAAACATTACCCCAGGTTTAACTGTCGTTTTAGTCGGTGAAGATCCTGCGAGTCAAGTATATGTGCGTAATAAAGTTAAACAAACACGCGAAGTAGGTATGATTTCTAATGAAATTAAGCTACCTGCTGATACTTCACAAGCTGATGTGTTAGCTGTTCTTGATAAACTTAATAATGATGAAACTGTTCATGGCATTTTAGTGCAATTGCCACTGCCTAAGCATATTGACGAAAGCACAATTATTGCTGCCATTGTTCCTGAAAAAGATGTTGACGGTTTTCATGCAATGAACTCTGGTCGATTAGTTAACGGTGAGCAAGGCGCTTTAATCCCTTGCACACCTCAAGGTTGTATCATCCTTGCTAAAAAACACCTTGGTGATGATTTATCTGGTCAACATGCAGTAGTCATTGGTCGCTCTAATATTGTTGGTAAACCTGTTGCTTTGTTGTTGTTGCAAGAAAACTGCACGGTAACTATTGCCCATTCTCGCACTAAAAACCTAGCTGAAATTTGTAAACAAGCCGATATTTTAGTGGCAGCAGTTGGACGACCTGAGTTTGTACAAGCTGATTGGGTAAAAGCTGGGGCAACAGTTATCGATGTTGGTATAAACCGTATCGAACGAGATGGAAAAACTAAACTTGTTGGTGATGTTGATTATGCTGGTGTTGCAGATGTTTGTGGCGCAATTACCCCGGTCCCAGGCGGTGTTGGTCCAATGACAATTGCTTGCTTGTTAAAAAATACCGTTGAAGCAGCAAGACGCTTTGGTTAAAATCTTTAGCTTAATTCTGCACAATAGAGTTGTAGGGCCTTATGTCTAGTCAATTCATACCACATGGTAAGTGTAACATTGCCGTTGAAGACAATTTACTGATTGTTGAAATTGAAGGCCCTTGGAATATAGAATTTATCCAGAATATGCATGCGTCTCTTTTAAAAGCTAGTCAACATGTTGATATTAATAATTATGGAATTTTATTAATACTGCATGGTGAAACGTTAGCTGTTCAAGAGGCGATTGACTATCATGTTGAGTTTATTCAGCAAGTCAATACTAAGGCATTAGCAATCAACTTAGCTCATTCTAATATCCCTTCAATGACGAAACAGATGTGTGAGAAAATTTATCGAACGGTTAATTTTCCTTCGCAATATTTTACCGACACACCTTCAGCAAAAGAATGGCTTCAATCGCAGTTGTCTCTTTAAAAGTCGCTACATCTAAACAATCGGCGATCTTTCTGTGAACAATAGGTTAATTTATCACTCTTTTGCTACACTAAAAGAGTGATAGTTAACTGTTGAAAAATTACCAGTTCACTAAAATTTATCTTTAGTTAAAAAGCATTAATAAAAGCATAGAGTTAAATCTATTATCATTTTTTCTTGAGATATTCGGAGTTATTATGGAATACGAATTTATCAATGATCCGGTTACCGGATTAGCAAAAGCAAACTTTTCACTTGAACATGAAGTTATGGGTCCATGGCTTGAAGTTGAAGTGGGTGGTAATACTGACAAACTTACTGAACTTTTAACTGCCATCAGTGATGTTGGTAAAGGTGCGCACCATGAAGTGATGATCACCGGGCATGAATACAGTGTTGAGATTTCTCATGCGGATGTCATTATTAAAAATAATGCTGGCATGAATGGTACTGCAGCAGAGTTGCCTATTGAGCTTGCTGAAGAATTTGAAAACTACGATCAAAACAGCGAAGCTTCATGTGGTACGGAAGACTTTAAATCACTATTAATGTCTTGGGCTCGTTTTACCAATAACTGAAAATAGTCACCGTGTTTTGAATTAAATAAGAATAATTGTAAGAGGTTATTTTAAAAGAATTTTTATCTTCTATTCCTAAATCATATAATTTAGACTATTACTCAATATACACTGAAGTCTTGAGAGCTTTATGAGTACCCCTTTAAAAACATCTGCTAATAAAAAAAATAGAAAAATGGTTCAACTTCGTTATGTTTTAATGCCTTTTATTATTATTTTTGTCGCCATCTTTTTGTTTGTAATTGTTCAATCACTTGCGCCCAAGCCAGCTAAAAAACCGGTGGTCATTAAAGCACCATTAGTTAATGTGATGGCAATAAAGCGTGAAGACATTACTTTTAAAGTCAAAAGTCAGGGCAGTGTGTTTCCTCGAACACAAACTTCGTTAATCTCTGAAGTCTCTGGCATAGTAGTTGATGTTTCTGATAAATTTAAAGTCGGTGGCTACTTCAAAAAAGGTGAGCAGTTATTAGCGATTGATGACATTACTTATCAGGTTGCATTAATACAAGCTCAGTCTCGATTAGACTCAGCACAAGCGAGTGTGATTGAAGAAAATGCTCGTACCCAACAAGCAGAAGAAGAATGGCGTTTAACAGGAAAACCACTATCAGAGGCACCAGTTTTAGCCATTAGAAAACCACAGCAGAAAAAAGCACAAGCAGAATTATTATCAGCCAAAGCTGACTTAAAAGCCGCACAAATTAAACTCGAGCGTACTAAAATTGTTGCACCTTATGATGCGCTAATAAAATCAAAAATGGTCGATATTGGCCAATATGTTTCTACTGGTACACAACTGGCATTAACTTTCGCTGTAGATTATGCAGAAATCCGTTTGCCCATTAAGCAACGTGATGTCGCTTTTTTAAATTTACCGCGTATAAATAAAAAATCAGAGCTAGTTTCGTCGGTCAATTTATCTTATAAAATAGCGGGTGTAGAGCACCTTTGGGCGTCGCGATTAACGCGTTATGAAGGCGTAGTCGATAGTAGCTCTAGAGTACATTATGTTATTGCACAAGTTGATGACCCTTATTCATTAGAGTCTTCATCTGAGCATAATGAACTTCATATTGGCACGTTCGTTAATGCCGTAATTTCAGGCAAAGTACTTAATGATTTAGTAGCCATTCCTCGTGGTGCCATTTATGGGGCTAATTCATTATATTTAGTAGATAAGGACAATAATCTCAATATTACAACCGTTAATATTCTGCGCACCGATGCAAGTAATGTGTATACCTTAGACAGTTTTTCAGCCAACAATCGCATTGTAGTGACTAAACTTTCATCTCCTGTACAGGGCATGAAATTACGCATCAGTGGCGAAACTGATGACGATAAAAGTGAAGTAGTTGAAAATTCTGAAGGAGATAAAGAAAAGAGTGTTGAAGAAGAAAAGCAAGGTGCAAGCTAATGAAACAGATTGATGACCCACATAATCCTGGACACTCGGATCGCTCAAAAGAAAAACAAACCGGAATAATTGCTTGGTTTGCCAATAACAGTGTTGCGGCTAATTTATTAATGGTTTTTATTTTAGCGGCAGGGATATTCTCGTATCAAAATTTAAACAAAAAAATGTTCCCTGAATTTAACCCTAATACTATCCAAGTATCGGTGGCACATTTAGGCGCTGCACCTGAAGAAGTTGAGCAGGGTGTTATTCTTAAAATTGAAGAGTCATTAGAAGATATTAGTGGTTTAAAACGCATTACTTCATCTGCCAGAGAAGGTTTTGGCATAGTAACCATTGAAGTAATGTCTGGGTATTCACTACCCGAGAAACTTGATGAAGTAAAAATGCAAGTTGACGGTATCACCACTTTTCCAGAACAAATAGAAAAACCTGTGATTGTTAAGCAGGAGTTCAAAGGCCAGGTATTATGGCTATCGGTAAGTGGCCCAATGGACAGGCGCTCTCGTCAAATAATGGCGCAAAATATTCGTGATGAAATCATGGCTTTACCCGGAGTCAATCATGCACAAATTATGGGTAACCGCCCCTATGAAATCAGCATAGAAGTTACCGAACATAAATTACAAAAATATCAATTAACCTTTGATCAAATAACGCAAGCGGTAAGAAGTTCCTCTGTAGATATGCCCGGCGGCACCATTAAAAGCCAAGCAGGGGATATATTAATTCGCACTCAAGGTCAAGCTTATACGGGTAAGGAATATGGCAGGATTGTATTAAGAACATCCCCTGATGGCACACGGCTATTACTCTCAGATATTGCAATAATAGTTGATGGCTTTGTTGAACAAGATGACTTTGCGACTTTTGATGAAGAACAAACAACCAGTATTATGGTGCAATCAACAGGCGATCAAAATGATTTAGAAATTGCTGCACAAGTTAAAGAATATGTAGAGGGAAAAAATGGTCAGTTACCGCAAGGAGCAAAATTAACTGTTTGGGGTGATACTTCTGTATATTTATCCGCTCGTTTAGACATGATGATTAGCAACTTGCTGATGGGCTCGATGTTAGTTTTTTTAGTGTTAGCCTTATTTTTAAGAATTCGCATCGCTTTTTGGGTAATGATAGGTATACCTATCAGCTTTTTTGGTGCTTTTATTTTAATGCCATTGTTTGGTGAATGGTCGGTTTCCATCAATTTGTTAAGTTTGTTTGCCTTTATTATGGTGCTCGGTATTGTTGTTGATGACGCTATTGTTATTGGTGAAAGTGCTTACTCAGAAATTCAACTTTATGGACATTCATCTGAAAATATTATTCGTGGCACTATGCGGGTGGCTATGCCAGCGACCTTTGGAGTATTAACTACCATTGCTGCTTTCTTACCATTATTGGCAATTGATGCGAGTTTTGCTGCATTTTTTAGAGCAATAGCCTTAGTAGTATCTTTTTGTTTGGTTTTCTCACTGATTGAATCAAAATGGATTCTACCTGCACATTTGGCTCATATGAAATACATTCCATTAACTGAAGCAAACAGTAACTGGTTTGAAAAAATGCAAATGCGTTTTAAAGACAAACTCGATTACTTTATTCACAACACCTATAAAAACACCTTAGAAAAAGCATTAATTGCACGTTATAACACTATGGCATATTTTATCGCTATTTTGATTTTGTCTATCAGCTTAATTGTTGGCTCTTTAGTAAAAGTTGAAGTGTTTCCAAATATTCCAAGTGACTTTATTCAAGGTAATATTACTTTACTTGATGGTAGTGCTGCTGAGCAGCGAAATAAAGCTATAGAACAAGTGATGCAAGCGGCAGACGAGGTCGCACAAACGCATTTATTTAATGGTGAAAGCTTTATTAAACACTCTATGGTATTTACCGGTGGTAATACCCAAGCGACATTTTTATTAGAGTTAACCAAGTCAGAGAACCGTGAATTGAATGCTTATGACATTGAAAAGTTATGGCGAGAGCAAATAGGTGAAATTCCGGGCACTAAAGAGTTACGCTTTTTTGCTGGTACTAATGCTGGCGGTGGTGCGGCAATAGAATTTCAATTAACAGGTAAAAACGACCTTGAGCTTGAAGCAGCAGCGAATGAGTTGCAAGAGAAGTTAAAAGCTTACGATGGTGTTTATGATATTCGCAACTCATTTAGTCGCGGCTCTCAAGAAATTAAATTGAGTATTCGCCCTGAAGCTGAAGTATTGGGGTTAACCTTAACTGATTTAGCTAAACAAGTGCGTCAGGCGTTTTATGGCGATCAAGCTCAGCGTATACAGCGTGGCAGTGATGAACTGAAAGTGATGGTGCGTTATCCGCTAGAACACCGCCTATCTATCTCTGACTTGGAAGATATGTGGATACGCACGCCAAGAGGTGAACAAGTACCATTCTATCAAGTGGCAGATATTAGTATTGGTCAAGGATTCTCGGCCATTACTCGTATTAACCGTAAGCGTTCAATCACCATTTATGCCGATATTGACAGTGAAAAAGTTGAGTCAAGAGTTGTAGTCAATGAGATGAACGAAGACATTATCCCTAATATTTTAGCGGATTATCCAAGTGTGAGATACGGAGTTGAAGGGGCAAGTAAAGAGCAAGCGGACTTTTTAAGTCAGTTGGGTATGGCGGCCCTTGGTGCTTTATTTTTAATCTATGGCTTAATTGCTATCCCGACTAAATCTTACGTACAACCTATTGTTATTATGTCGGTAATACCTTTTGGTATTATCGGCGCCATTGTCGGCCACTGGATTTTAGGTAAAACCATTAATATGATGTCTATGTATGGTTTTATTGCGTTAACAGGCGTTGTGGTAAACGACAGTTTGATCATGGTTGATTTTATCAACAAAGCAAAAGGCACGGGCATGAAAATGATAGATATTGTTATGCAAGCGGGAACTCAGCGCTTTAGAGCGATATTGTTAACTTCACTAACCACCTTTTTTGGTATATTCCCCTTGTATTTTGAGACCAGCTTACAAGCTCAATTCATTATTCCAATGGCGATATCTTTAGGCTTTGGCATTATATTTGCCACGGTTATCACCCTGTTTTTGATCCCCTCTTTATATTTGATTAAAGATGATATTCATAACTTATTTAAGAAAAAAACATCTACTGTAAGTAATGAAGTGATTAATTAATTGCTTCAAAAAAGAAGATAAATTGTTAAGGAGAAAAAGCTTGGTTCAAGGGTATTTTATTAGCGCTAAAAATGAAAATATGAATGTGGTGGTTATCCACGAGTACATATCACGTTCTTATTGGGCAAGTAATATACCTTTTGTCACCATGGAAAAAGCAATTAAAAACTCGTTATGCTTTGGCGTTTTTACCGAGGATAATGAGCAAGTAGCTTTTGCTCGAATGGTGACTGACTGTGCTACTTTTGCCTACCTTGCTGACGTGTTTGTTTTGGTAGATCATCGAGGGCAAGGTTTGAGTAAATGGCTAATGAAAACAATTTTGGCACACCCTGAGTTACAGGACATAAGGAGAATGGCATTAGCCACCAGTGATGCCCATGGCTTGTATCAACAATTTGGCTTTAAAGCGCTTGCTAGCCCGCAAAGCTTTATGGAGTTACATAACGCGGATGTTTATTTGAACAATTTACCTGAACAAAGTTAAATAAACTGTTAAGTGATTCATTTTTTGTCACTAATACGTTAAATAGTCTATATTTAATGAATATAAAAGTTACAAGGATATGACTTCTAGTATCTCACTCGTAACTTAGTCCTTTTAGTAAGGTTTTGTTAAGTTGACAAAAATAATCCCATTGTTTATATCAAGTTTATCAACAAAAAATAAAATTGTTGTTGGCTTTTTTATTCCTATCCTTTTAATGGTTGCCATCGCCATTATTGTTTATTTTAATATAGAGAAACAAATTTCAACCTCAAAATGGGTAGAGCATACCCATCAAGTTGTTGCTGATGTACGTGAAATTCAAAAATTATTACTCGATATGGAAACGGGTGAAAGAGGATTTTTAATTACCGGAAAAGATAATTTCTTAGAACCTTTTAATGATGCTAAAAAACTATGGTCTGAAAAGCTATCAGCATTAAAAACTTTAGTCTCAGACAACCCTAAACAAGTGGAGAGGCTAAATACTATTGACCTATTACAAAAGCAATGGTTGATAAAAGCAGCAGGTGTTGAAATATCGACAAGAAGAAAAGTAAACAGCTATGACTTAAAAGGTATTGAGCAGCGGCAGAAAAGCAACTTAAATAGTAGCCCTATGGTGACAATGAAAGATGTTATTACGCTTATCGAACGAGAAACAGGTAAAGCGATTGTAGATCAAATTCGCATCATAAAAAATCAGTTTGTAGATACAGAAAATTCTTTAATATCCCTTCGGAAAAAAGAGGCCGTCAATGCGGCAAAAGTCACTAAAAGGGTAGTTGTTTTTGGGACTACACTTGCGCTGTTAATTTCTTTTATTTCCGCTTATTTTATTTTTATTAGCATTATTCGAAACCTTGATAACTTAATAAAAGGGACAAATAGAATAGCTGATGGCAATTTTTCTGCACCTATAGTTATTCATTCAAGAGATGAGTTTCTCACCCTTGCAAATTCGTTTAATTCAATGAGTCAGTCACTAGATAAATCCATCACTGAAATGGAGAATGCAGTTCAAGCCAAGGGGGAATTTCTTGCTAATATGTCCCATGAAATACGAACGCCAATGAATGGAATAATTGGCATGGTTACCTTACTAGAAGATACTGAACTTAGCCAAGAACAGGCTGAATACCTAAGTAGTATTCGCAGTTGTGGTGATGGCTTATTGGTTGTAATTAACGATATTTTAGATATTTCAAAGTTAGAAGCAGGTAAGTTATCCCTTGAATACAAAGCCTTTGAATTAGCGAAAGTGATTGATGAAAGTTGTTTTCTACTCGATTACCAGGCATCGAATAAAAAACTTCAATTAGAGTCTTATATTGATCCTAGTGTAGCTAAAGCTTTTATTGGTGATCGCTTACGTATTAGGCAGGTTTTACTAAACTTGCTTAGTAACGCCATTAAATTTACCGATAAAGGTAAAGTTCAGCTGAAAGTCACTTACAGTAAAAAAATAAGTGATGGCCTTATTTTATTCTTTGAAATAAAAGATCAAGGTGTTGGCATTTCAAAAGAAAACCAAGAAAAACTCTTTCAACCTTTTTCTCAAGTAGATAATTCAACGTCAAGGAAATTTGGCGGCACAGGCTTAGGGCTTGTTATTAGTTCACAACTTGTTAAACAAATGGGTGGAGAGATTAATGTTGAAAGCGAAATCAATAAAGGCTCAACATTTTCTTTTTCAATACCACTGCAACAAACTGTTATTTCAAAAGAACAACAGCTTAGCAAACAAAGTGTAATGAGTGATAAACATAATGTGGCTAAAGAGCATCCCTTAGCTATTTTAGTGGCTGAAGATAATAATATTAATCAAATAATAGCTAAAAAACTGTTCAGCAAGTTGGGTTACAATATTACGTTAGTTAAAGACGGGCAACAAGCCGTTGATGCTAGTCAAAAAACTCATTTTGATGTGATATTTATGGATATGCAAATGCCAGTGATGGATGGCATTCAAGCAACCGTTGAAATTATAAAGCTACAACCTACTAATCACCCTCGCATTATTGCAATGACGGCTAATGTGTTGGAACAAGACAAGCAAAAATGTTTTGATGCGGGTATGGTCGATTTTATTGCCAAGCCTATTAGTGTTGATGAGCTTGTTGCTTCGATTGAACGTACAGGAAAACCATAATTACTATTTACCTAACTTACGGACAACACACTTAATCTAAAGTTTTCTTAAAGCGCAGTGCCGCGACTAATAAACCTACAACAGTAAATGAAATTAGCCAGATCATATCAAATGTCATATCAACGACGGCAACGTCTCTAAGTACTACACCACGAATTAAGCGGATAAAATGAGTAGCGGGCAAAGCCTCTGACACATATTGAGCTTCAACTGGCATACCTTCATAGGGAAACATAAAACCTGATAGTAATATTGAAGGCAAGAGTACAAATACTGTCATTTGCATTGATTGTAGTTGATTTTTAGCTATGGTTGAGATCACTAAACCTAACACTAAACTGGCACAAATAAATAAAAAGGTGGCAAGGGTCAGTTGCGATAAACCGCCGTTAATAGGAACGTTAAACAGTAGGTGCCCTATACCTAGAATAATGCTGACTTGCACTGCGCCGATGAATATATAGGGAATTATTTTGCCAATCATTAACTCTATTGAAGCAAGTGGTGTGGTAATTAACATTTCCATATTACCGCGCTCTTGCTCTCTAACGATGGCGGCAGAAGTGAACATTATCATGGTCATCGTTAATATAACGCCAACTAAGCCAGGCACAATGTTTACCACACTACGCTGTTCTGGGTTGTATAACAAAGTTACCTCAAAGGTTGGTGTATTACGGTTTGCGGGTTTATCTAAAAGCTCAACAAGTGGCATGTTGCGTAAACTTTTAATACTACCAGCAATGACAGTGTCTGAGCCATCTACTAGCCATTGGGCTATTGGACGACTGTTTTCTTGATCGCTTGAAGGTGGTAAACCAAATCCTACAGTTGGGTGCCTTACCAAGCGCTGGCTAACATCTTTAGGAATTATCAATACCGCCCTGACTTCGGCTTTATCAATTGCCGCTTGGGCTGCATTAACTGATGAGTACTGATGGGTAAACTTGACAATGCCCGTGGCGACCACCGTTTGTTTTAATACTCTGCTTAGTGCTGTTTGGCTGTGATCAACGATGCCAACAGGAATGTCTCGAATATTGGTATTAATAGCATAAGCAAATAACATTAGTTGAATAAAAGGTATCATTATCACCATACCAAAGGTCATCTTATCGCGTTTAAGTTGTAGTAACTCTTTTAAAACAATTGCTTGAATTCTAAGTAGTGATTTCATTAGTTACCTCCCTTTATTAGGTTTGAACCGGTACAGGTTACAAAAACATCTTCTAAACTCGGACGAACAATGACCATGGGATCGTTAGTCGGAACAATATTAAGTTGGCTTAAAAACTTCACCGGTTCAGCAATGCTTTTTTTCACTAATACGCGTAAGTGGGCACCAAGTTGAGCCGCAGAAGTTACTTCAGGTAAATTGATAAGTTGTTGCTTTAGTTGGCGTAAATTGTTAGAGGAAATCTCAACAACGTGCGCTGACATGCTGTTCATCAGCTCCTGTGGAGAGCCGTCAGCACGTTTAATGCCGTTCTCCAAAATAGCTAATTTATGGCAACGCTCAGCTTCGTCCATGTAATGGGTAGAAACTAATATGGTTGTGCCTTGATCACACAAGTCAAATAATTGCTCCCAAAATTCTCTGCGATTTTCAGGATCAACCGCTGAGGTTGGCTCATCTAAAAACAATAGTTTAGGTTTATGTATAACAGCCGCAGCTAAAGCTAAACGTTGTTTTTGACCGCCACTCATACTGCCTGAGAGCTGTGTTGAAAGTGAATTTAATTGATAAGTACTGAGTAGTTCTTCTACTCTTTTTTTATGTTCTTTAGGTGATAAACCATAGATTTTACCGATAAACTGTAAGTTTTCTTTAACGGTTAGATCATCATATAGAGAGAATTTTTGTGTCATGTAACCAATTTGCATACGAAGTTTATTGGCCTGATTTGGTAGGGTTAACCCTAAAACGTTAATGCTACCAGAGCTTGGTTTTAATAAACCCGTAAATAATCTGATAGCCGTTGTTTTACCTGAGCCATTAGGGCCTAAAAAGCCATAAATAGTTTTTTTCTCAACGTTTAAATCTAAAGTATTTACCGCAGTAACATCACCAAATTTCCGTGTTAATCCTTTGGCGCAGATTGCTATTTCATTAACAGTACTCATGGCATTTGTACTTGTGCCGGTACACCCATAGGTAAATTAGCCGCGCTGTTAGGTAATAAAACTTCAGCTAAATACATTAAGTTAGCGCGCTCTGCTTGGTTAAGAGCATAATAAGGGGTAAATGCTGGCTCAGAGGAAATCCAACGAACTGTGCCATTAAATGATTTTTCTAAACCGTCTACTTTAACTGAGAGTTGATCACCTGACTTAATTTTAACTCGATAAGGTTCAGGCACATAAACTCTAGCAAAGGGAGCATTACCAGCAAGTACGATAGCAACAGGACTACCTGCGGTTACTCTTTCGCCTAAGTTCCATGGTAAATTATCGAGTAATCCATCACGCTTGGCGGTGATGGTTAAATCCTGAAGATTCTTTTGTTCGCTGGTCAATACTGCGACAGAAGTTGCTAAAATGGCTTCAGCAATTTTTAAATCTTCAATGCGCGCACCATTTATCAGTTGCAGTAGTTGTTCTTGTGCACTGTTTAGTTTTGCTAAGTTCTCATCACGGGCTGCTAATGTGCTGTCGAGGGTGGCCTGGCTGGTGAGCTGCTTTTTAATTAACATTTTTGCTCGTTC
>ENA-ORXI01000271-ORXI01000271.1-sediment-metagenome-genome-assembly--contig:-NODE-271-length-41922-cov-11.534759_pt1 | contig 41922 bp, 35 predicted proteins | sample MGYA00237861_ERZ511468 | MGnify/ENA primary metagenome ERZ511468 (study PRJEB26299, sample SAMN06266213) | sediment metagenome | isolation source: Hudson Canyon methane seep mesocosm | place... | reverse complement strand
AGGCAATTCTGAATAATTTGCCTCTGACCAATCAATGACCAGCTCTTCCCTCGCTTTATCACTGGGCAATTCTGGCGCTTCATGTATGCTTAATGATGACAGGGCGGTATAACTACTCATTTGCCAGCGAGTATAAAGCCCTCGTTGCCGTTGTTTAACACTGAATGCTTGTTCAGTCACTATTGGCTGATAGCGGCTGTTTATCGTCTGTTCTGGTTCTATTAACTGATATTCAAAAACTGTGGATTGTTGTTGGCTATACGCTTTTAATTTCTGTTGTTGCTGAGCAAAGTCATCGCTGGCAAAATCTAACAAATACGCCATTGCCGAGTCATTGGCTTTATCTTTTGTACGGACATCGGCCCAATTCAGATAACACCTGTATTTGGCTCGGGTTACCGCCACATAAAAGACTCTAAGATCTTCCGCCAGCTCTTCTTGTAATGCAATCTCTCGGTGTTGCTCAAATAGTTCAGAGCCCAAATCCGCAATCATGGCATTATTTTCATGACATTTAATCACATGCTGTTGTTTTTTTAACTGTGCGCCTCGCTGCCATAAAAACGGGCAAAAAACCACGGGAAATTCCAATCCTTTGGAGCCATGCATAGTAATTATTTTGACGGCCTCTTCATCACTTTCCAGCCGTAACTGTTGCTCATCAGAACTGCTGTTCTTTGCATTAGCCGCTTGCGTCATATTATGCTGAAGCCAGTCCAGTGTCTTATTCACACCTAAATGCTCATCAATTGCCGCTTGCTGAACTAATTCAATACAATGCTGAAGATTAGTGATCCGTCGTTCTGCCAATTCCAGTTTAGATAAATGTGCGAGTACTTTCTCATTATTTAATACCGTCTGCATCATCACCATAAACCCTTTATTGTGCCAGGTTTGCTGATAATCTAAAAAACGTGACAACCATCCATCCATGATCAATTCATCATTCAATGCCTGAAATAATTGCTGGCCATTCAGGTTAAAGCAGTTAAGTGTCAGTGCTTGTTTGAGTAGATTGTTGTTAGCTGGTTGAGCAATGGCTTGTAATAAAGTGAATAAGTCCAGCGCTTCTACTGAAGAAAATACCGACTCCTTACTGTTAATAACAGCAGCAATACCAGCATCATTTAAAGCCTGTTGAAAATCTTTGGCTTGCGGATTACTTCTAACCAGAATGGCAATATCTTTAGGCACTAGCTGATTTTTTTTATCTGCTTTTTGAATAGTGTATGCAGAGCTAAGCAAGGCTAATATTTCATTAACCGTGGCTATTTTTATTTCATTGGCCGCTTTCCCGGCAGACCAGAATTTATCATCACTATTGTTCAGCTGCCATAAAACCAGTGGCGGCAAAGCATGTTCATTTTCTATAACAGAACCCTGTGCAGCGGTTAATGCCGGATTTACCTTGATGAATTCTGGCTTTGCTGCATAAAAAGGCTGCTCTCTGGCAAATAAGGTATTTACCCCTTCCACTAATTGAGGATGTGAGCGCCAGTTACTGCCTAAGGTAAAATGATGCCGGGCCTGTTTCTGGGCGGCAAAATAGGAATTAATATCCGCCCCTCGAAATTTGTAGATAGCTTGTTTTGGATCACCAATTAAATATAAATAGTGTGCATCAGAGTTGAACAGCGTTGAGAAGATAAACCACTGCTTTTGATCTGTATCCTGAAACTCATCAATTAAGGCAGCCTTATACCGTAGCTGAATTTCCTGCCGTAATATCTGGCCTTTTTCATGCTGTAAAGCGTCTGAGAAACGACTAATTAAATCATCAAAAGATAATACATTTAATTGCTGTAATCTTTTATCAACATCTTCTCTTAAAGCCTCCAGTAATGATCGTCGCAAAAAAAGACTGATGCCATTGACTGCATTATCTATTTTCTCAAACAGCTGGGTATCGATATTTAATTCATTAACATAATTCAGTTTTTGTTCTTCACTTGGCAGAGGCCTGGCTTTGCTGGTTTTAAACTTCACTCCATTTAAAGCCTCACACAGTCCTTGCTCGGTAAAGACAGAAAAGTCAGGTGCTAGCGTGCTACTCTCTTCTATCCATAGCATTAAATTCTGGCTATTCGTTTTAAATGTTGTGATAAACGATTTTTTAAATTTAGCTTCCGGCAACTGTTCTGCAATAATATTTAACGCCAGCTGAATAGTCTGTTTATTGGCTTCAATTAAGTGCTTTAATTCGCTTAGTTTTTGCTCTAAAACCTGATAATCAGGGTAAACCGTTAAATCAGGGGCGATAAAATCAATACTGGCCAGTAATTGATCGGGGGTTTTATATTCAGCGGTTAATATAGAGGCTTCCCAAACGGAGCGCTGATAAATCTGTTTTCGCCAGAAATCATCAGAACAGGCCTGTTTGATAGTACTGATATCCCCCGTTAATTCCGAATCAAATAACTGCCCACTTTCCAAAGCATGTTCAGCCAGAATACGCTGACAAAAGCCATGGATGGTAAAAATGCCGGCTTGATCTATATCCAGCAAAGCAGTATTTAATCGCTGAATGATCAGCTCAGGTTCAATCGTTAAGGAATCTAACCAGGGTTTGATACTGGCATCAGCAGATTGCTGAGCCCCGGTAATCGCCAGACGAGCTTCATTTAAACGTAGCCTAACTCTATCCTTTAACTCTTCAGTCGCCGCTTTGGTAAAAGTAACCACCAGAATTTGTTTAATATCCAGCTCTTGCTCAACCACAAAGCGCAGCACCAGCATGGCAATAGCATAGGTTTTTCCTGTCCCTGCACTGGCCTCAATCAGGTTAATGGATTTAAGTAACTCTGTGGAGACAGGATTAAAGTTGTTGATTATTTTAGCCATAGGTTGCTCAATGAAATAGGACTGCGGCTTAGTTTTTTAGCTTTCCCATGATGGGTAATGCTGTTGAATTAAGGCAAAGAGGACTCAAAAGCATGTTAATGTTAGGAAGTGAGGCTTTAGAGCCTCGCAGGAAACATACGAGGCTAAAGCCTCACTTCCTAAGTCAACAGCATTGCCCATGAACGAGAGGGTTGGTTAGTAAAAAATTAATTAATCAAAGGCTACTCTGAAATCAACTCTTTCAAATATTGATACAACAAACGAGACGATTTAGGTGGCTTCTCTAATTTGGCCTCTTTTTGTGCATTCCGCTGTAATTGCCTTAAATGTTGTCTATCAGCAGTCGGCAGTTCGTTTAACAAGTCGGTCAGCACGTCATTGCTTTCACAAACAATGAGTTTATCTCGCCATTGTTCAGCCTGATGATGCTCTCTTACTCCATGAGCATTTTTAGTCTGGATACGTCCTAATACTTCGTTTACCTTATCAAGTTCGATGTCCCGAAGATGAGCGGTAATAAACTTCATTTGCCGTTTTCTGGCCGGCTTGGTCGATGGCATTTTTTTTGCTGCGGCAATGGATAACGCGACCTGCTCTGGCAGCTCCATTGCTGTTAGCTGATCTTCAGTTAAGCGGGTGAGCTCTTCAGCTAGTTTAGCTATTTCTGCAATATCTCTTTTAATCTGTTCCTTATTAGGACGTATTGCATAGTATTCAATTAAATCGCCATTTTCATCGTACTGTGGTTCTTCGTCACCACCATAGCCGACTTCATTATTATCTATCATTATCAAACCATTGAAATTAAAAAAACTACAAACATAACGACAAGACCAATTGGCAGCAATACCCCCATCCAGTCAGGTTTTGATTCTCTGCTTAGCTGCATTGATGATTTTATGCCAGGGCGCATCCAAAAGATGATGCCAAGGACCATAACACCCAATAAAATATTTTCCCAAAGTGAAAATTCCAAGCTGTTACCTCTCTATTTATTGGAGTAAATGTTTGTATAACGCGTTATTATCCTTAAAAAACTGTTTAAAGGCGATAATCTTTTAAACAATTCGTCCATATAGCCATTTTTTGTTGCAAACTCATTGCGGCATAAGCAGGACTTGTCGACGGTAGCCTAATGTAATCCAGAGATTCAAACGCATCTCCAATATGCGCTAATACATGCTTATTATATAAAGCTTCAGCTTTTGCCCCATTAAAACAAACTATTCTAAGTTTTGTATGATGGCTAAAAAAATCCTGGAACTCATTCACTTTGATGGTATCCATTTTAATAGCGGCATCCAGACTGCCTTTGCGATAACAACTCTGCAATACATCCCATACTGCAATATTATTCTGCATTAATAGTTGCTGGCGTTTGCTATAGGACAGCTCAGAATCTTTATTAAACAATCTCAGCATAATGGGCCAGAATGCATTTTGCTGATGACCATAATACTGTTGTTTTTGCAGCGACATATCGCTGGGCATGGAGCCTAAAATCAATATTTCTGCCTGCTTATTGGCAATAGCTGGAAACCCTGTAATATTACTCACTGCTATCTAACTCTGAAAAAATAAATCCTACATTATCTGTAAATTTGAGATAATGCACGGCTTTTTATTATTGAAGAACAGCCATGTGGTTTAAAAATCTTGCCCTATATCGTTTTACCGAACCTTTTTCTTTAGCTGCTGAAGAGCTGGAAGAAAAACTTGCCGATAAACGTTTTCGCCCCTGCGGTAGCCAGGATGAATTTAGCATGGGTTGGACTTCGCCAGTAGGGGATGCAGCAGAACAGCTTATCCATGCTTCTAATGGCTTTATGATGCTGTGCCTTAAAAAAGAAGAAAAAGTCATCCCTGCCGCCGTGATTAACGAAATGCTGCAGGAAAAAGTATTTGAAAAAGAAGAGCAAGAAGCCAGAAAACTCAGTAAAAAAGAGCGAACTGCTTTAAAAGACGAGCTAATCTTTGAACTACTTCCCAGAGCTTTTTCATTTTCAAAAAAGACTTTTGCTTATATTGATCCCAAAGGCGGATGGATGGTCGTGGATGCGGCTTCTGCAAAAAAAGCGGAAGATTTATTGAGTCATCTGCGTAAATGTTTAGGCTCTTTACCTGTGGTCCCGGTTAATACCATAGATAAACCCGTTGCTATCATGACTCAATGGTTGACTGATAGCTCGACCACACCTAAAGATTTATTAGTTGAAGATGAATGTGAATTGCGTTCACCTGAAGAAGACGGCAGTATTATTCGTTGTAAGCGTCACGATCTGTCTTTACCAGAAATTACCAATCATTTAGATATTGGTAAACAGGTTATTAAGCTGGCGGTTAACTGGACGGATAGAATGTCTTTTATAGTTGATGAAAACCTAACAATTAAACGTTTGAAATTTTTAGATCTAATTCAGGACCAAGTCTCTGATACCGATGCAGAAGATGAAGTTGCCCATTTTGATGTCGATTTTTCTATTATGACATTGGAACTATCTAACTTTTTACCGCGTCTATTGGAAATCTTTGGCGGAGAGAACAAAGTTTAGGGAGCGGGAAAGAAATAATTGTCCAATATTTGGGCAGGATTTTTGTTTGTATTCAGTGGGGTAGTAACAGCCGCATAGCAAGCTACGTAACTGTTGCTACCTCGCTGAAGACGGACAAAAAGACCAGCAAGATTGGATGATTTTTTTTCCCCATCTCTCTTAGCTACCCGTTCATTACACTTGATTAATATGGAAGTGAGGCTTTGGCTCAATAAGGGCTTAAAACTCCACTTGCAATGTTATTATATGATTTCCTGATTACGTGTGAGTCTCAGTCATTTTAAAACAACAGTAAGACATCAATAGCTTCTCCGTGTACTTCGTGGTTGATATGTCATTAATAAGTTGAAATTGATTATTCAACTGAGGTTTTCAGATACCTAGAGACGTAGCATGCTACGTCTCTACAAAATGTCTGTCTCTACGTTTTAAACAAAAAGAGACAGGGTTAGGGACGAGTCTCAGATATTTTAGAGCAGCAGTAATGCAAGCTTTACTCTCCATCGCGGTAAAGAATATCTTGATCCAGAGATTGAAGGGTTGTATAAAAAGACTGAAGCTTGTGGGCAATCAAGTATGATTTAGGATGAGCAGAGGAACAAGGCGCATGTTTCATGCGTGATACGCTTCCTATGCTCGGCTCGCCCTATAAATTTGGCTTAAGCATATTCTATCAAAACCAGCAGTTTATCGAATGATCAATAAAACTTTCCTGTATTTACTTTTATTCAGCAGCCATGCTGCCTTAGCGACTAGTTATTCATACCCTGAAAATGCGGATGACAGGCTGCTTAAAGATGATATTGAAGAGGCTCATTACACTTTAGCCAAATATGAAGATACCTTGCTTGATATTGCCAGGCAGTTTGATCTTGGTCAAAACGAGATTTTACTGGCAAATCCTGAAGTAGACCGCTGGTTACCTGGTGAAAAGGCCCGAGTACGTATACCCAATAAACGTTTATTACCTGACACGCCACATCAAGGTCTGATTCTTAATTTACCCGAATACCGCCTATATTATTACCCAAAACAAAGTCAGCAGCCTCGAGTTGTGATTACTCACCCTATCAGTATTGGCCGGGTTGACTGGGATACTCCATTAGGTAAAACGCGCATTATTGCGAAGAAAAGAAATCCGACCTGGACTCCGCCTAAGTCAATTAAGAAGGAGCATGCAGAACAAGGTGAGATACTGCCCGATGTCTTTCCTGCTGGACCAGATAATCCCTTAGGTCTTTTTGCTTTACGTTTAGGCGTACCAGGGTACTTAATTCATAGCACCAACAAGCCTTATGGTGTGGGCATGAGGGTCAGTCATGGTTGCATTCGTATGTATCCCGAAGATATAGAGCGTCTATTCCCGCAGGTAAAAACTGGGACTCCTGTTTACATTGTAAACCAGGCGATTAAAGTAGGCTGGTCTGAGAATAAATTATATATAGAAATACACCCAGAACTGGAAGGTAAAGAATTGAGCTATGATCAGCGATTAAATACTACTTTAGAGTTAATTGAACAGGCAAATAAGAATAAAATGCCAGTGATTAATGGTACTTTGTTAAAACAGGCTCTGAGGCAAAGCAATGGTATTCCCGTTGCTATTTTTGAAAGATCTTTTTTTGAATAGCGAAAGAAAAAAACCTGAGCATATAAAACTCAGGTTTTTTTAAGACTTAGAAAGTTTATTTCATCATCGATTTTTTGAACATACGATCAAGCTTGCTGTTTGTGTCCTGTGCATATTGCGCAGCACGGTTAGCCGCTGCTTCTGCCGCTGCCGCTTTAGCTGCCGCTTCTGCCGCCGATGCTTGTGCAGTTGCTGAATCTGCCGCTGCTGATGAAACTTTAGTGTTTAAACCATCAATTTGAGCTTGTAAGCCTTCAATATCAGAAGTGCTTGCACAACCCGTTGCTAAACCTGCAGTAAGAACAATTGCTGAAATTTTTAATGCTTTTATCATTTTCTTTTCCTATTTGAAATTATTTAAAGACCTACCAGTGTATATAACTACAATTCTGCCTCTTTTCTTAATGACTTTCCAGTATTATTTTACTTTTACCCGCGTCCCTTTCTTTATCCATTGCCCTAACTGATCAACTTGTTCATTGCTCAAGGCGATGCAGCCATGGGTCCAATTCATTATTTTATGAATATTTTTATCAGCTTCACCTAAACCATGAATACCTATTTGACCGCCAATTTTGGTATTCTGAGGAGGCACTTTATTTTTCTTGTGGGCCGTTACAATCGCGGTATGAGCACGCTTACTCAGCAAACCACTCAACAAAGCTTCATTAGCATTATCTACGGAAGGATAATTAAAACCATAAAATTTATAGAAACGACTTTTATTGTTTACCCAGCCAATTTTATACACACCTTTGGGCGTGATATCATCCCCTGTGTGTTTTTTAAACCCAGCCCCTTTTTGACCTATTGCGATATTATTCATGGTCACTAATGTCTTGTTTTCTTGCTTAACTTCAAGCGTTAACTTTGTGGTATCAACTAATAGCCAGACCTGATCTGATGCTTGTACAGCTGTAAAATAAAGCACCGCAAACAGGAACAAAAAAATATTCAACCGAATTTGTCTCATAAAAAATCTACAATTTAGTAATGTTTTGGTGTATTTTAAGCACACAATAATAATGTCGTGAAGGTTTAACAATGCAAATAGAAAGTCTATCATCCACTCCTTACACAGATCAAAAACCAGGCACATCTGGATTAAGGAAAAAAGTCACCGTTTTTCAGCAAAGTAACTATTTAGAAAATTTTGTTCAATCTATTTTTAATTCCTTGACTGATTTTCAAGGGGCTTCATTAGTATTAGGTGGCGACGGCCGTTATTTTAACCGCGAAGCCATACAAGTTATTATAAAAATTGCCGCAGCTAACGGTTTTAGTGAACTAATTATCGGCCAGGGCGGTTTATTATCAACCCCTGCTGCTTCACATATTATTAGAAAAAACAAAGCCTTTGGCGGCATTATTCTGTCAGCAAGCCACAACCCAGGTGGCCCGGATGAAGACTTTGGGATTAAATATAATGTCAGCAATGGTGGCCCAGCGCCTGAGAAATTTACTGATGCCCTGTTTGAAAATACCACCACCATTACAGAATACAAAATAGCCGACATTGCAGATGTTAATTTAGACAATGTAGGCCAGCAAAAAATTGATCAGCTGCTGATTAGCATAATCGACCCAGTTGATGATTATGCCGAGTTAATGGCGAGCATATTCGACTTTGATTTACTAAAAGACTGCATTTCATCAAACTACATCACCTTATGTTTTGATGCCATGCATGCCATCACAGGCCCCTATGCAACACGTATTTTAGAAGATATTCTAGGTGCGCCTAAAGGTACTGTGATTAATGGTATCCCACTAGAAGATTTTGGTGGTGGCCACCCTGATCCCAATATGGCCCATGCAAAGGAATTAACTAAGGCCATGTTCGGAGATAATCCGCCTGTTTTTGGAGCGGCATCAGATGGTGATGGCGACCGTAATATGGTTATGGGTGCAAATGTCTTTGTTACCCCCAGTGATAGCTTAGCCATTATGGCCGCAAATGCACAGTATATACCTGCCTATGCATCAGGTATTTCCGGAGTCGCGAGATCCATGCCGACCAGTCAGGCAGTTGATCGTGTAGCCGATAAATTAGGTCTCCCCTGTTTTGAAACCCCCACCGGCTGGAAATATTTTGGTAATCTGCTAGATGATGGTCAAATTACCCTATGTGGTGAAGAAAGCTTTGGTTCTGGTTCTAACCATGTAAGAGAAAAAGACGGCTTATGGGCGGTGTTATTTTGGCTGAATTTAATTGCTAAAAAACGCCAGTCAGTTGAAGATATTGTGATTGATCACTGGCAAACTTTTGGCCGCGATATTTATTGTCGCCATGATTATGAAGCCGTTGATATGGAAATTGCCAATGGTATTGTTGATCATTTACGTCAGCAACTTCCCAACTTGGCGGGTCAATCATTTGCTGAATATACCGTTAAATATGCCGATGAGTTTAGCTATACCGACCCGGTAGATGGCAGTGTCAGTCATAATCAAGGTATTCGTATAGGTTTTGAAAATGGTTCGCGTATTATTTTCCGCTTGTCAGGTACGGGGACAGTAGGCGCAACCCTGAGAATTTATCTGGAAAGGTTTGAAGCTGATACCAGTAAGCATGATCAGGATGCTCAAGAAGCTTTGGCTTTCTTAATTGATCTGGCTGAGCAGTTCTGTGAAGTTAAAAAACGTACAGCTAGAACAGAGCCTACGGTTATTACTTAGTCTGTATTTTTAATCTCCCCCTGTTACCGAATGTTAACAGGGGGAGATATAATAATTTTATTCTTCAAAAACATTATTATATCGTTTAGCTCCCTCATATAAAATAGCTTCTTGCTCTACCGAGGTGTTGTCGCTGTAATTCAAATGCTCAGTTTCTCTGCTTTTTAATATTGTTACCAGTCCAATTGCAAAAAAACTAAAGACCACAACGATAAGAATATAAGTTCTGTTATTATTTTTTTCTTCTTCAGCCATTTTTCAGATGCTCCTTAAGTGCTTACTCAGCGTATTTTTTCTGTAGGTGGAGGTGCGTTGATTTATCAGGCTTCTGTAACAAAACGCTACAGCAGAATTCACATAAACGTATTACGCGTCCTTATAAATCAATTCCCTATACCGTCAGCTTCAAACTAGCTGAATAGTTACTATTCTAGTTATGAGTATGGGCTCTCTATAATTCAACATTTTAAACTAGACCCTCATATTTAAAATAAACATCATGCTTAGCATGCTAAATATTTTTGCGGTCTACTTTATGTCATGTGAAAAAACGAAAAGAGAGCAAGTTATGCGGCTAAATTACTTTATTACTATTTAACCGCCTTCTAATACTGTCACCTAAAGCGCTTATTGTCAATGAACAAATTAGAGATCCTTGTAAAAGCTCGTCTCTGCATGTGCCGGCTTGCTATTTCCAACATATATCAGCCCTTGTTATTTCTCCTGCGAATGCCAACAAGCCCAAAAAAAGCACTGCCAAAAAGGAGTATAGAAGCAGGTAGCGGCACTACCTCTGGAGCTATAATACTCACCTCATCAAGCTCAAAGTATTGATTCGCTTTATAGTTGTCGACTAAACGAAACCTGAACACTGCATCGTCAAGCCTATCCCAGCTTACTGAAGTATAAGCATTTGTACCCGAAGAAATAGGACTAGAATCATAGCCATCATAGCTAACAGAAAAATCAAGCCCCGCTGGCTGATAAGTTATTTCTGTATACAGCCATACATTATCAGCAATTGTCTGGCTTCCAGCAAAGCTATGATGAGTAGTAAATGAAGCATCCGCCCCATTACTGGAAATCTTATGGCTGACATTTCCGTCGCTAGATGAAAGGTGTGTTGAAGCCTGGGAATAGCTACCCAAACCATTCACCCGCCACTTGAAGCGCAATGTTGCATTTTGAAAGTTATAACTATTATTTGTTTCTATCTCCATCCCATAAGCTGAGCCAGCATTAGCCGTTAGCACCGTCCCTCTTAAGCTTGTTCCAACCTGAGTTATTGTCGGTGTTGGAGAATCCTGTGCAGTATAAGAACTAAACCCCCAATCATCAGGACTGATGGAGACATTTACCAGACTTGCTTGCGCTGTACCTACAAAAAAAAGGAAAGCAAAGCAAGCTGAAAATATTGTTAATCTTTTCATTTTAAATTTCACCTTATGTTTCAGTTAACTACCCAATCAAAAAACAATTCGATTGGTTCTAACATCATTTAACCTTAACGCAGGTTTTTTGCGGTAGTCCGTCTTTCCATCTTATGGATACGTGACTTTCAGCCCCTACCTTCCAGCAGGTTTAGTTTTATCGTTTATTCGAATATACGGCTATTCTTATACGCTGATTTAATATACTTTTCTACTGAGTATTTTTATCAGGATTAAACGATTTGTTAAAGATTCTATTTTATCTGCTTATTTGAGAATAACAGGTGCTGAAGAGTAAATGAAAAATACCTTCACTATTTGAAGATTTAGAGGGCTCAGAGGGGGAAGAGAGATTAAGCGTATTACAAGCATCCTGAGCTCGCATTCATCAGCGAACTCAGGCGTGTTTTTTGATTACAAATGTCCGAGGAGTGTATTACTTACGGTCAATTAGGTCTTTACCATCGATAACCAATGCAGAAATACCAAAGCCGCCAACATCTAATAATGATAATGTACAGCTTGCATCTTTATAGTTATCTCCTTTTTCACCTTTATATTCATAAGTCAAGTAAGTTGAATTATCAGTTTTAGTATTAGCCACTAAAGATGTAATCGATGATCCAGTATGTTGTTTTATTAATTTGGGACATTTTTGTCCAGCGATACGGTTCATGTTAGCTCTATCACGAATCATTGCCGCAGACTTTCTATCTTCATCAGATTGTTCTTTATTTGAACCCACCATAAAGAACCCCATAGCAAAAACTGCAACAACTGCAATCATTAACTTTTGCGCGCCAGTTATTTCACCCATTATATTCTCCTGTTTGTTTACTTATAATTATTCTAAACTTGCAAATCAATATATTATAAAAACCATATATACGCAATGATTCTATCACTTAAGGGGCAATTAAAACTCAATACCCTGCTCTGCTTTAATGCCCTCGGCATACGCATGCTTTAGCTTTTTCATTTCTGTGACCGTATTAGCCACCTCGATAACTTCAGCGGCAGCATTGCGCCCAGTCATAACCAGATGCATCCAGGATGGCTTTTCAGTACCAATAAACTCGGCAATTTCTGCCCCGGATATCCAGTTATAACCACAGCAATAGTTAATCTCATCCAGCAATACAAAATCATACTCTTCGGACAGGATTTTTTGCTTACTAAACTCCCAAATTTCACGACTGGTTTTTATATCCTGCTCAGGGTTTTTGGTATCCCAGGTAAAGCCATCGCCCAATACATGCCACTCGATATTGTCAAAACGCTCAGCTGCTTTCTGCTCACCCGTTTGCCACTTACCTTTGATATATTGAATCACACACACTTTCATCCCCCAGCCAGCAGCACGAAAAACCATACCAAATGCACTTGAAGACTTACCTTTACCCTCTCCTGTATGAACTAAAACGACACCCTGGCGACGGTCTCTTGATTTCATTTTTTCCTCGTTGTTAAAAAACTAATAATGACTTACTTTGTTCCTCATAATACAGCAATTGAAATACGCCAGAACAGCATTATTACTGCTACAATGCCAGTTTTTTTCACTTTTAAGAAAGTTAAAATGGACGTTATCCAGTGTATTGCCAACGAATTAGCCGTTAACATCAAACAAGTCGAAGCCGCAGTGACTTTACTTGATGAAGGCGCAACCGTTCCCTTTATCTCACGTTATAGAAAAGAGCTCACTGGCGGGCTGGATGATATACAGCTTCGCACCCTTGATGAGCGCCTAAATTATCTGCGTGAATTAAACAGTCGTAGAGACAGCATTCTTGAAAGCATTGCCTCTCAGGGCAAGTTAACAGCTGAATTAGAAAAAACAATACGCCAGGCAGAGACTAAAACATTATTAGAAGATTTATATTTACCTTATAAACCTAAACGCCGGACCAAAGCACAAATTGCCAGAGAAGCAGGTCTGGAGCCATTAGCGGATGCCATTTATGCTGACCGCTCCGTCATCCCTGAACAGCTGGCAACTCATTATATTAATGTAGAAAAAGGCATTAATGATGAAACAGCTGCATTGGATGGCGCCAGACAAATTATTATGGAGCGCATATCCGAAGATGCTGAGTTGCTGACTGAACTCCGTGAACGGATATGGAACAATGGCATCATGCATTCGGTGGTGGTGAAAAACAAGGAATTAGAAGCGGCAAAATTTAAAGATTATTTTGACTATCAGGAAGCCATCAACAAGATCCCCTCGCATCGAGCATTAGCCTTATTCAGAGGCCGTAACGAAGACCTGCTGTCACTCAGCTTAAAGCCTGGTTTAGATGATAAAGCTGAGCACCAACTCTGCGCCCTGCTAGTTGCCCGCCATATCAACATTACAGCTAACTCATCACCAGCCGATATCTGGCTAACCGAAACAGCCAGATTAGCCTGGAAAATTAAATTATTTACCCGCATAGATTTAGACCTTAAATTACGTTTGCGAGAAGCAGCTGAGCTTGAGGCTATCAGAGTGTTTGCCAGTAATTTAAGAGATTTATTATTAGCCGCGCCAGCTGGCCCGAAAGCGACCATGGGGCTTGACCCAGGCATTAGAACTGGAGTTAAAGTTGCTGTAGTTGACCCGACGGGAAAATTATTAGATTTTGATACCATCTACCCTCATGCCCCCAGAAATCAATGGGATGCATCCATTAACAGCCTGGCAAAATTGATTGCAAAACATCAGGTCGATTTAGTCAGCATAGGTAATGGCACAGGTTCCAGAGAAACCGACCAGTTAGTTGCCGACCTAATGAAGCAACATAAAGATTTAAAATTTCAAAAAATCATGGTGTCAGAAGCGGGGGCCTCGGTTTATTCGGCATCAGAACTGGCCAGCAAAGAGTTTCCTCAGTTAGATGTCACTATTCGTGGTGCTATATCTATCGCCAGACGCTTGCAGGATCCGCTGGCTGAGCTGGTTAAAATTGACCCTAAATCCATAGGTGTGGGGCAATATCAGCATGACGTTAACCAAGTTCAACTTGTCCGTAGCTTAAACACTGTTATAGAAGACTGTGTAAATGCAGTAGGCGTAGATGTAAATACAGCCTCAGCCTCTTTACTAAAACAAGTCTCAGGCTTATCTGCCAGCGTAGGCGAAAATATCGTTGCCTTTCGAAATGAAAACGGCCCCTTTAGTGATCGCAAACAACTCAAGAAAGTCCCGCGCTTAGGTGAAAAAGCCTATGAACAAGCCGCTGGATTCTTACGTATTATGGCAGGTAAAAACCCATTAGACTCCTCATCAGTCCATCCCGAGGCCTACCCTATAGTTAACGCCATTATTGACGATACAGGAAAAGCTATTGCAGAACTGATAGGACAAAGTAGCTTCTTACGTGGCTTAAGGGCCGCAAACTATACCAGTGAGGAGTTTGGCTTACCCACCGTAACTGATATTCTTCAGGAACTGGAAAAACCAGGCAGAGACCCTCGCCCTGAATTTAAAAGTGCCCAGTTTAAAGAAGGTATTGAAAAAATTTCTGACCTGCTGCCAGGCATGATGCTTGAAGGTGTGGTGACAAATGTGGCTAACTTTGGTGCTTTTGTTGATATCGGCGTACATCAGGATGGCCTGGTACATATATCTCATTTAGCCGATGTTTTTGTAAAAGATCCCAGGGATGTGGTTAAAACAGGTGAAATGGTTAAAGTTAAAGTCCTTGAAGTTGATATTGCTCGTAAACGTATTGCCCTTTCCATGAAACGAACAACTGATGAAGTAGCAAAAACATCTGAAAATAAACGCAACAAGGGACAACAAACGAAAAAACCTCAAGCGGCTAGCAAGGCCATAGAAGCACAAGGCACCATGGCTAGCGCTTTTGCCAAGGCACTAAAAAAATAATAAAAAGCTCTGCTATACTTAAAAACTAATATCTACTCAGGGTAATTTGAAAATGTACTAAGATTCCTTCAATGTTGTATTGACGGAGCTTGCTTAAAAGCAATATCCATCATTTTGCGCTGAATAATTACAAAATCTGTTATTAAACCAATCAATAGACTGGATATGCTATGAAAAAATTTACTTTTCCAATTTTGTTACTGAGTCTGTTACTAGTCTCATCATCAAGCTTTGCAGAACAACAGCCACAAAGTTATGGCTCTCAGGTTGGTGATAAAGCACTGAATGGCTTTACCAATATGACAACCGCTATTCTTGAAATTCCTAAAAATATTATCAATACCACTAATGACAGTAATATTATTCTTGGTAGTGTTGGCGGCCTGGCAAAAGGAATCGTGCATACCGTTGGTAGAATGATGACTGGCTTAACTGATTTAGTGACTGCACCACTACTCACAAAGCCTATCGTTCAACCTGAATATATCTGGGATGATTTTGATTTAGATACAACCTATGGTGACAATTTTCGTCTTAAAGAACACTCAGAAAACTAACAGCAGCACTCTACTTATATAGGAGGAAACTATTTTCTCCTATATAAATAATCACCCTCCTCGTGTCTTGGCTGCTTGCCTTAATGCTTTCTCAAAACCACCCTGCTGATTAAATTTATACAAATCAACCCAGCTTCATCTTTATCTAAAACCTCAAATACAGCGTACTGATCTCCATTGCTATCAACTGGGTTGTTATCTAAATCTAGTCCTTCATCAACTTTGGTTTGATGGATAGAAAAACTGTCAATTTCCAAGACTATTCCATTTATACTGTGCTAAAGTGCTTTTCTAACTTGAAACATTTATTTTTTCTGTTACTATCTAAATGACGCAATACTTTTAATGACTTAAAGTCTTTAATTAAGGTGAAGTCTATGGCTAACTGTTCATTTTGTGACGCTAAAGAACAACAAGATACTCCTCTATGCCAGTCATGTGGAGCGCTTAGATATCCTGTTGCCAATAACTACCGACCCGCGACTAACAGTAGACAAGATAAACTAAAACTATCGGCCACTTTAGCTGTTGCTATTTTTACCCCTGGCTCATTCCTTGTTTTGGCATTAGTCGGAGCCAATAGACTGAATACCAAGTTAAAAACAGGAAAATTTTAGTAGTCGCTATTGTTGATCTACGCCTGCCTGCTCAGTTAGACTTTTCGGCAATGTTTTCTTAACCTTAACACCCAAATCAACAAAACTACTGGCCTGCCGCACTAAGTTTCCCTGGCCTGTTGTTAACTTGTTCATCACCCCTTCATAAGTTTTATTTGCCGTACTTAACTGATTCCCCAGCTTTTCCAGGTCTTCAACAAAACCACGAATTTTGTCATATAAACTTCCTGCTTTCTCAGCAATCATTCTGGCATTTTCATTTTGCCGCTCATAACGCCAGATATTTTCAATGGTTTTTAATGTTGCCAGCAGGGTTGTTGGGGTAACGACAACAATTTTATGCTCAAAAGCATCGGTAAATAACTTTTCATCGGCCTGAAAAGCAGTCATAAAAGCCGACTCTATCGGCATAAATAGCAATACAAAATCGAGGGAACGCAAACCCTTTAAAGCAGAATAGTGTTTATCACTTAAACCTTTAATATGATCTCTAACCGATTTAATATGTGCTTTTAAGGCATCAGTAGCCTGCTGATCATTTTCTGCCGAACAATAGGCCTCATAAGCCAATAAAGACACTTTTGAATCGACCACCACATCCTTATCATCTGGCAGCCTTATAATCACATCAGGCTTAAACAGATTATTATCTTCATCTCTAAAAGCGCCTTGCGTTTCATATTCTATCCCTTTCCGCAGACCAGACTGTTCCAGCACCTTTTCCAGAATCATTTCGCCCCAGTTACCCTGAGCCTTTTTATCACCTTTTAATGCTCTAGTCAGGTTTAAGGCTTCCTGATTCATTATTTCGGTATCACGACGTAATGAGACAATTTCTTCGCGTAAAGAAACTCTATCTTTAGTCTCATTTTCGTAGACGGTCTCTACTCGTGCCTTAAAATCAGTTAGCTGACTTTTAATCGGGCCGACAATATGCTCCATGCTGGTTTTGTTTTGCTCAGAAAATTGTTTGCTACGGTCTTCAAAAATCTTATTGGCTAAATTTTCAAATTCAGTTTTTAACTGCTGTTCCGCATTCTGTAGTAGTTGTATTTTTTCATTTGTATGTTTTTCTTGCGCTTGCAACAGGGTTTGCAAAGTAGCATTTTCCGTTTTACTGGCAATTAGCTGCTGCTGCAGTTGCTGATAATCATCTGCATGCAGTTCATATTGTTTGAGTTTTTCGCTACTGATCGCCAGCTTTAATTCTAATTGCTGATTGAGCTCATCCTTTTGCAAAATTTGCTGGGCCAGCTGTTTTTTTGCGCGCCAGAATAGAAACACCAGGACCAACAAAAGCAGGCTAATAGCAGTGCTTATAACGAGAGTAGGGATTAAATTAATATCCATTGATTTTTCTTATTGGTCAGTATGATAAACCCAAGTAATTCAAACAACTTGATCCCCCTATTCACGAAGAGAGCCATTCTAGACTGTCGAAAATCCCTGTCTATTAGGAATATTATGGCTCTGATTATTGCCGACAAAACAAATAGAATCCAATAGGGTTATCCATACCTTTAAAAGGGCTGATTTCGACAGGCTCCTAGAGCCCCCCCCATTAATACTGTTGGATTAAGACAAAAAGGACTCAAAGGCATGTTAGGAAGTGAGGCTTTAGCCTCACTTCCTAAGTCAACAGCACTGCTCCTTCCTAGCAAATACCTGTAAAAGGGGGCTTCTTAAAAGCCCCCCTTAATACAGTGCTAAGTAGCTATCGATTTAAAAACTACACTAGCTGCATCTAAGGTTTTTTCTATATCTTCATCACTATGCGCAGCAGAAACAAAGCCTGCTTCAAAAGCCGAGGGGGCTAGATATACACCTTGTTCTAACATGCCATGAAAAAAGCGTTTAAATAGCTCCTGATCACACCTCATCACTTGCGCAAAAGAACTCACTTTTTCTTCCTGAGTAAAAAACAGCCCAAACATTGCGCCTACTCGATTAACAGACAGGGAAATACCCGCTTGCTCTGCTCTTTGTTTTAAACCATTGACTAATTTTTCAGTCATCCCGCCCAACGTGTCATAAAAATCAGCTTGAGAGATAAGCTCCAGGGTTTTTAAACCCGCAGCCATCGCCACAGGGTTACCCGAAAGTGTTCCGGCTTGATAAACAGGGCCTAAAGGCGCTAAAGATTCCATTATCTTTTGTTTACCACCAAAAGCCCCGACAGGCATGCCACCACCGATGACTTTACCTAAGGTGGTTAAATCAGGTTCAACACTGTAAACAGCTTGCGCGCCACCTAAAGCCACACGAAAACCAGTCATGACCTCATCAAAAATTAAAACACTGCCACGGTCATCACAAACCTGACGTAAAGTTTGTAAAAAACCTTCAACAGGTGGAATACAGTTCATATTACCGGCAACAGGCTCAACAATAATACAGGCAATCTGATCACCTATCTCAGCGAAAGTTTGCTTAACTGATTCGCTATCATTATAAGTAAGGGTAATGGTATCAGCGGCTAATGCTGCTGGAACCCCTGGTGAACTAGGTACGCCTAAAGTTAAAGCCCCTGAACCCGCTTTAACCAATAAAGAGTCTGAATGACCATGGTAACAGCCTTCAAACTTAACAATTTTATCGCGCCCGGTATAGCCACGAGCCAAACGCAAGGCACTCATGGTTGCTTCTGTACCCGAACTCACCATGCGCACCATATCAATGGAGGGGACTAATTCACAAACTTTAGCCGCCATTAAGGTTTCAATTTCTGTTGGCGCACCAAAACTTAAACCTTTTTCGGCTGTTTGCTTAACAACATCAATCACCTCAGGATGGGCATGGCCTAAAATCATAGGCCCCCATGAGCCAACATAATCTATATACTGCTTGTTTTCACTATCAAAAATATAAGGCCCTTTGGCATGGTCTATATAAACAGGCGTTCCACCAACACCACTAAAAGACCTAACGGGTGAATTAACACCACCTGGAATTACTTTTTTTGCTTCTGAAAATAAATTACTCGCGTTAGTCATAGTTTGTTGTTATTAAAAATAAATAGGCACAAGGATAGATTAACTCAATAACGGTATCAAGTTATTAAACAGGAAAAAGGCTTAAAGTTGAGAAAAAGAATGTTAGCAGAGTCTGTCTTTCGACGCGCAGGCTTTAGTCTGCTCGGGTGTGACATGGAGAGAGTAGAGACGTTGCATGCAACGTCTCTACATTGCTGTATTACGCTTTACAATAGGAAGGAATCCAGCTCTTTTCAATCATGTGCTCAGGAAGCTGATTAAAATCGAACTCCAAACCATCTTTAATCATAACTGGCACATCAAATAATTCCACAACCTCTGGAATATCATTAAAGAACATGGTGTAAAAAGGTTTAACCAATGCTTTTGAAACTTTCATGCCAATAGGCCCAACGAAGTTTCTTCTTTGTCCTACATGCGCCACTTCATCAATAGTGATTTCATCTAATAAATCATGCAGACGCTGACAAACTTCTGGCTCATGAGATAGTAATTCATCAATCTTCTCATGCAGATGACAATAATAGGTTACGCCCATCAATTCAGTCACAAACGCTGGGGTATCCATCAAGAAACCAGGGAATTTTGGAAACTGTTCGTAAATCTTTTCTTTAATAGGGCCTAATGGTACCCATTCAACTTTATCCAAGCCCATGGTTTTAAGCATTTCATCAAACAAACGCACATGACAAAACTCTTCAGCCAAATGAACCCGGCTAATTTTATCTTCTACGCTATGAGAATTTGCCATATCAGGCACTGAGTCCCATGCACCTTTAATACCGACCCATTCATGACGGGCAAATTTGTACATACCTGTCAGCATCAATGTCAAATTATCTAATGATTTGACATCATCTTGCATTTCCACATAATTACGGTAAAAAGCCTCTTCATTAACCTCTGTACTCTGCAGTTTCACAGGGTTATCCTGAAAATGTTTTAATCTGGCACGTTTAACAGCTAAATCTCTGTCTTCTTCGAAGAGTTCGCCACCGTGCTTTTGAGTAAATTCCCAGTAATCTTCAAAGTTTTCTTTTCTTTGCTCATCTGTCGCTGGTGAAAAAACTGATAAATATTTACCTGCACTCATAATCTGGAAACTCCTCACTAATTAAAATTAAAACACTGCCGCTTGCATGTCATCCTTTGCCTACTAAAAAACCATATCTCTTTGTTAGAATAGACCAAACAACATAAACTCACCGTATTATAGTCCTTAATTTATTACAATTTAATTAGTTATCACTATTTCCCTTTTCTTGCGCAAACATTCCCGCACTTAAGCCAAGGTAAATAGACTTTAAAGCTATAGCTGCGCTACTGTTAGCCACAAAGTAAATGTCTAAAAAATGTCTTTTTGGTTTTGGCAAGAGCTGCCTACTGATATTCATCAATTGCTCCAGCCCTTTGGTAGCCATGAGAACTAGAACAATAATACGAGTTAGGACTGGCCAAATCATTAATCAGTTTGTTCATATTTTCGTCTTATCGCTTCATCTCGCGCATCTTTAATTCCCCTTAACACACCATTCACATCCGCTTTTTTATTACTGCCTTTAAAATGCCCTGTTAGTTTAACGTCAGGTTTTAAACTACCCTTTTCATACAACTTCCAGATTTCTTTTCCATAACTTGTTCTCAGTAATTCTGGTGCGAAACGGCCAAAATATTCAGCCAGATTTTTCACATCTCTTTCCAGCATTCTGGGCGCATTATTGTTCGCAGAGGCATCAATAGCCTGAGGTAAGTCGATGATCACAGGACCATGTTTATCAACAAGGATATTAAATTCAGACAAATCACCATGCACCAGTCCAGCACAAAGCATTCTAACCACTTCCTGAATCAATAAACCATGATACTCCAGCGCCTGCTCACTAGTGAACTCAAGGTCAGTAAGCCTGGGCGCTGCGGCTCCGTGCCCATCAGTCACCAACTCCATCAGTAACACACCTTCGACAAAGTTATAAGGTTTGGGAACCCGTACACCCGCCTGTTCTAGACGATATAAAGCATCGACTTCGGCATTCTGCCAGACATCTTCCTGCTGCTTACGCCCGTAGCGACTATTTTTACCCATCGCTCGCGCCTTCCGACTATTCCGTACCTTACGTCCTTCCTGATACATCGCCTGTTTATGAAAGCCACGTTTGTTGGCCTCTTTATAAACCTTGGCACAGCGAATTTCACCTTCGGATGAGACCACATAAACAGCCGCTTCCTTACCACTTTTTAATGGATGAATGACCTCATCAATAAAACCATCGGCTACAAGTGTTTCCAAACTTTTTGGCGTTTTCATTGCCATTACTTAACATCCCCTTCTAGAAAATCAGACTATAAATATAGTTTACACAAATAATATGATCTTAATGCAGAAACTATCTACTTACAAAGTTAGTATTGAGTGTTGACACCGTAGCTTGAAAGGCAAAATACCTACAAGTTGCAATAAGTTAACATGCTTGTGAACAAACCACAGCTTTCTCGTTTATATTCGGTCAATGCCATTAAGATAAGAGAAATACAACATGGGGCGCAGTACTTTAACCTGTATTTTTAGCGATGAATGCAGGCTAAAGCACTGCGCCCCAACGGATTACCCCCTTAACTTAATGGCAGTGACGCAGGAGCATGGGAATAAGATGGGCTAGTTTTTTGCTAAGCTGTGCTTTGTTAATAGCCTTATTGATCTTTATTCAGCAATATCATTTAAAATGAAGGCTTATCAGAATACAGGCTATAAGTATTTCGCTGTCTTTTAGCGATATACATGGCATCATCAGCATGCTTGACTAGGGTTTCACTATCTTCACCATCAGCAGGATAAGTGACTACACCAATACTACAGCCCAGAGTATGGTCTTGCCCATTCAGCTCAAAAGGTTGGGAGATAGATTGTATTATTTGTTCAGCAATATATATTGCTTGCTGTTGATTTGTGATTGCTGGCAAAATAACGGTAAACTCATCACCGCCCATGCGGGCAACTGTATCAGTTTTACGTTTAACGCAAGTCAGTAGACGAGTAGCGGCTTCTTTAAGAACTAAATCTCCCGCATCATGCCCCACGGTATCATTAATTTCTTTGAAGTGATCCAGGTCCAGAAAAAACAGACTAAAAGTCTCTTTTTGACGATGAGAGTGCGCTAATACCTGTTGAAGGCGGTCATAAAATAAGGTGCGATTAGGCAATCCTGTTAATTCATCATGATGCGCTAATTGTATCAGCGTTTGTTCATCAACTTTTCTTTTAATAACAATGGCTAAAGTATCTGCTACGGTTTTAAGATAACGTTTTTCATCTTCATCAGATTGATGCCCTGCAGGGGTATAAATATTAAGTACGCCCAACAAATTACCTTCAGTCATAATAGGAATGCAATAATGCCCATGAGGGCTAATACCGTCAAACCTGATTTCATGCTGCTCATCAACATGACTTGAAAACACCAACTCGCGGCTAGCAGCCGCTTTACCACATAAACACTTTCCAAAAGGTAGCATGCCACACGATTGTAATAGAGCATCAGGCAAGTTTCGTTGCGCCACCATTTCCAGTGTTTGTCCATCGCCTGCAACCACAAAGACAGAGCCTTTATTCAATAATGAAAACGCTGGAATTTCGAGCACAGCATCTAGTGATTTAAATAATACATCCTTCAGGGTCAATGCAGGTAAAGATATGTTCAGTATAGTATCGAGTACGCGTTGTATATGCAGTGCACGCTCAATCTCTAGCTGTGCAAGCTTACGCTCTGTAATATCTCGCAAAATACCCACTGCAGTCCATTTACCTTCGATATAAATAGATGACAGGGATAATTCAATCGGAAACTCCGAACCATCCTTATGCAAGCCTGCTAGCTCAAGCGTTTTTCCTATAGCCTCGCCCTCACCCGTTAGTTGAAATTTAGCAAAGGCTTTTCTCTGTGCCTCATGGAAGCGAGCAGGGGTAATTAATTGATGAAGATCATGTCCTAATACTTGCTGTTCTGAATATCCAAAGATTTTCTCAGCAGCAGCATTCCAGTAGGAAATATTGCCATCATTATCAATACAAATAATGGCATCATTTGCAGAAGAACTAATTTTTTCAAACCGCTCCTCACTGGCACGTAGTAGCTCTTGTTCTTTCTGTAATTGCAGAATAAAACCCGATTGCATTTCATTATTTTCTTTTCCATCATTAATGATGCGCTGCCTAGCCGTCAGCAGTTGCTTTTCCGTACGACCCAGCAGAATAAAAAAAATAAAAATAACGAATAAAGCGATTAGCAGAGAGATACAGTTAAACACTAACATATTAGTTTTTAGATCTTCACTAAGTTCAGTTATATCCTGTAACATGATTAATTTAGCGATTTGCCGGTCTCCTGCATCCTGAATAGGAATAGCTCCAATCGAATAACGATGTTTGCCCAGAATAACTGTCTGATGCTGATCAATAACCTTTCCAGACTGCTGACTCATTAGCTTTTCAAGTATAGAGGAGGGTATATCCTGTATACTTTGAGAAACTAGCGCAGCAGAAGGTAATTGATCCCAATCATAGTGACGATTAAGCATTTTCATGCCAATCTCCCATTCTTTACGATCCAGGAACTTCTTATCAATAAGAATGAATAATTCAAAACCAAAAATAGTGCGAGCCTGCTGAATCAGCTCCTCAATTTCTTGCCCTAGCTCTATATAGCCCAGTAATTGACCTTGTTCAGAAACAGGCAACACCGCGCGTAGGGTAAAAGTCCCTAAAGGCCCCAGTTCGATTCCAGAAGACAAAGCTGATGTTTTTTCTGCTCCCATAGCCGTGTAGCGATCAATACGATCACCATAACGTTCAGGCTTATGAGTTCTTAATATATTAATCCGCTGCTTATCGTGAAAATAAAAGTGCGTAATATTATGTTCATGATTAAGCTGACTATAAAGTGGTGCAGATAATGCTAAAAGAGCTGAACGATCAGTCGCTTTGAGCGCTGCGATAACCGCAGGGTCCTGTACAATAAACTGCAGGTTTGCAGCCATGACTTCGGTCTTGGTCTCTAATACCGAGCGAATATGTTGTTGCATGGATTGGGTCTGCTGCAAAACAGAATTATTCAAGTGCTTATTTTCCGACTTGAAAACAAAGTAATTACCCAGCAAAAAAATGATAATACCAAAAACTATTAAAGGTAATATCACACGTTTTCTTAGACCAATTCCTTGCATATCCCCACCTTTTCTATTTCTTATAGCCTTTCAATTAAATACCACAATATCTTGATGCATTATCAAGGTGGTAATCTTGAAGTATAGCTTATAAAACCAATTGGACGAGCGAGGAGTCTGTCCGAGAATAGATGAATAATAGAGTAACGTAGGGTGGGCAAAGGTTTTTTTCGTACCCACCTTTTACAGTAAGATTGATGGGCACGCTATCGCTTTGCCCACCCTACAGTCTATTTTACTTACTGATCGTTAGATTATCACCCTCTACATCAACGTTTACCCTATCACCCGCCACAAACTGTCCTGCCAAAATTTCATTTGCCAATGGGTTTTCCAGTTGATTCTGAATAGCGCGTTTAAGCGGTCTGGCACCATAAACAGGGTCAAAGCCTGCTTCGCCTAATAAATCCAGGGCCTGTTCACTAATTTCAAAACCAATTTCTCTATCCTGCAGACGCTGTTTCAAAAAGACAATCTGGTTTTTGGCAATGGCTCTGATTTGTGCCTGACCTAAGGGATGAAAAACAACGGACTCATCTATTCTATTAATAAATTCAGGCCTAAAGTGCATAGAGACTATATCCATCACCGCCGCTTTCATTTCTTCATAATTGCTCTCACCAGCCAATTCCTGAATACGATCAGAGCCTAAATTTGAGGTCATCACGATAACTGAGTTTCTAAAATCAACTGTACGTCCCTGACCATCTGTTAAACGCCCATCATCTAATACTTGTAACAAGACATTAAAGACATCGGCATGGGCTTTTTCTATCTCATCTAGCAAAATAACTGAATAAGGCTTTCTGCGTACCGCCTCTGTTAAATAACCGCCTTCTTCATAACCGACATAACCCGGAGGTGCGCCAATTAAGCGGGCAACTGAATGTTTTTCCATAAACTCAGACATATCGATGCGGACCATGGCTTCTTCGGTATCGAACATAAATTCAGCCAAAGCTTTACATAATTCAGTTTTACCTACCCCTGTTGGACCTAAAAACAAAAACGAACCATTAGGTCGATTGGGATCAGACAATCCCGCTCTTGAGCGTCGAATAGCATTACTCACGGCTTTTAAAGCTTCTTGCTGGCCGACAACTCGCTGAGCTAATTCCTCTTCCATGCGTAATAGTTTTTCTCTTTCCCCTTCCATCATTTTAGCAACGGGAATACCGGTCCATTTTGAAACCACTTCAGCAATTTCTTCTTCCGTGACTTTATTGCGCAATAAAGTCATATCTTGCATTTCTGCCAAGGAAGCCAAATCCAGTTCTTTTTCCAGTTTTGGAATCTCGCCATATTGAAGCTCAGACATTAAAGTTAAATCATTAGCACGACTGGCTGTCTCAAACTGAAACCGAGCCTGCTCCAACTGTTCTTTAATAGATGCAGAACCTTGTAATGCCGCTTTTTCCGCTTTCCATATTTCTTCTAAATCAGAATATTCTTTTTCTAATTCTGAGATAGCTGATTCCAGAATTTTAAGTCTTTTCTTGGAGGCTTTATCAGAATCTTTTTTCATCGCTTCACGTTCAATTTTTAACTGAATTAAACGTCGCTCAAGCTTATCCATCACCTCAGGTTTAGAATCCATTTCCATCCTAATCCTACTACCCGCCTCATCGATCAAATCTATCGCCTTATCCGGCAACTGTCGATCAGAAATATAACGATGCGATAACGTTGCAGCCGCAACAATAGCAGGGTCTGTTATATCAACCCCATGATGCACTTCATAACGCTCTTTTAAGCCACGTAATATAGCAATAGTATCTTCTACATTTGGCTCATTAACTTGTACTTTTTGAAACCTTCGCTCTAAAGCCGCATCTTTTTCTATATATTTTCGATACTCATCCAGGGTCGTCGCCCCTACGCAATGTAGTTCACCACGCGCCAATGCAGGTTTTAACATATTTCCCGCATCCATGGCCCCTTCAGCTTTTCCCGCGCCCACCATAGTATGCAGTTCATCAATAAATAAAATGATTTGGCCTTCCTGTTTAGCCACATCATTCAACACCGCTTTTAAGCGTTCTTCAAACTCACCACGAAACTTTGCTCCGGCAATCAAGGCTGCCATATCTAAAGATAATAATTGCTTACCCTTAATCCCTTCAGGCACTTCACCATTCACAATACGTTGCGCCAGCCCTTCGACAATAGCGGTTTTACCCACCCCTGGCTCACCAATCAAAACAGGGTTATTTTTAGTTCTGCGCTGTAGAACCTGAATAGTTCTTCTGATCTCATCATCACGACCGATCACTGGATCCAACTTGCCTTGCTCAGCCCTTTCTGTCAGATTGGTGGTATATTTATTGAGTGCCTGTCTCTGATCTTCTGCATTTGCATCATCCACAGTTTGTCCTCCACGCATATTATCAATGGCTTGTTCTATCGCTTGCTTATTAATACCATACCTTTTCAATAGTGCTTGTAATGCACCTTTGACTTCACATGCAGCCAATAAAAACAATTCACTGGAAATAAAGTTATCTTGTCTTTTTTGCGCAAATTTATCGGTTAAATTAAGCATCCGTGACAACTCACTTGAAAGCTGAACATCACCGCCCGCCCCTGAAACCGTTGCTAATTTAGCAATTTCTTGCCCTATATCTGCATGCAATGCATTAACGTTGATTGCAGCTTGAATCAATAAAGGTTTAACAGTGCCTCCGTCCTGATCCAGCAATACAAGCATGACATGTAATGGTTCAATAAATTGCTGATCTTTACCGACAGCCAGGCTTTGTGCATCACTTAAGGCTTGCTGGAATTTACTGGTTAACTTATCCATACGCATAGCATATACCTCTTAAAATAAATTTTGTTTAGCTGTATCGACTCAGCGTAATTTGAAAACATGGCACAGCTTAGCAAAAAACCTGTGTCCATCTTGTTCCCATGCTCCCGCGTGGGAATACATACCTGTCTAGGGTCAGCATTCCCACCGAATACGGCGGGAACGAGAAACCTCGTAGTTTGTTCACAGGCATGTTTGAAAATGTAGCAACACTCCATAATGTTATCTATTTTTAAGCCCTTCCTTGCTGAAGAGGGCTTAAAAACTGCACCCATCATTTTACGCTGAGTAACTGCCTTTAGCTTTTATATGGGGGATTGCAGATGAGTTTTCAAGTTTGATAGAAAAGCGTTAGCCACTACATAGCTATACTTGATATATCGAGATGTAGGAGTGGAGATGAAATAGTTTCGAGCTTTTTGGGCATAAATATCTACGCGGGCTTAATGTAAACAATTAGCTGTTTGCAGCTCGGAGGGGTCTCCAGACCGCGTTTTTTCTTGATCTTCGATCTTTCCTTGTTGAGGTCGCGGCCTGGAGGCCCCTCCTACCCATTAAAATCAAATGTTTTTGTAGCTAGCTATGCTCTTTGAGGCTTGGTTGTTTTCTCCGCGATATAGATAATGCAGGCTAAAGGCCTGCGCCCCTTATTAAGAGGCATACATTATTTATGCATATTCCTAAGCTATTTGGTGGGCTATGCCACACCCTACATAATAGATTTTATTAAGCGGCCATGCAGGGCATCACGAACAGGAAGAAAGATAATGGGCTAATAATTAAAACCTTTTATACCCATCCTTGCTGATTAATTTTTAAACTTAAAATCCACGATTCTTAAGCATAAACAGCTGTCTTATGGTTGCTTTATTTCTATCGGTTCTTGGTAGATGCCTGATAGTTTACGTTTGAATTCATTGGTGACTAGTCTTGCATCTTGTCTACTTTTTACCACTCTAGGTGTAATTAACAGAACCAATTCCGTTTTTCTTTTATTTTTTTCTGTATTACCAAATAATGCACCTATGATAGGAAGCCCCTGTAAAAAAGGGATACCATCTTTTCCATGCGTACTTTTCTCACTAATTAAGCCTCCTAAAACGATCGTTTCACCACTTTGCACAGCAATATTACTTTTAATCTCTCTAGTTAAAATATCAGGGTTCCCATTTGTACCTTCACCAGCAGCAAAATCTTCAACACTTTGCTCTATTTCCATAATCACTAGTCCATTAGCATTAACCCTGGGTTTAACAGTAACTTTTACCCCAGTTTTCCGCTGTTGAATCGTATTGGTGACAACAGAATTATCAGCACCTCCACTTGTATTTGTAGACTCCGAAGTTCTTAAAGACCGTTCTTCACCAACTTGAATACTCGCTTCCTGATTATTCAGCACCATCAAAGATGGTGAAGAAATAATATTGACATTACTCTTTGTTGCCTCAGCACTAATAACGGAACTTATATCCCTTGAGTTACTTATAAATGCGTAACCAAAGCCTCCTGTAGCACCCACTATTGCAGCATCTGTTGCTGCTTTTGCGACATCAGAAAACACTGACCCACTATTTGAACTAACGGCATTCTGCCCACCATTATTATGACTTAAAAACCATTTAATCCCATACTGCAAATCATCCGTTAAAGTCACATCTACAATCGTAGCATCAACTAACACCTGCAAAGGCATTACATCCAATTGCTTGATCACTCGCTGCACCACGGCATAATCCTGTGCCGTTGCCACTATAATCAAAGCATTATTCACTTCATCAGCAATAATATTGACATCCCCAATATCCGCTATAGAGGTGGCATTGTTTTTCTTTCTGCTAGACGTAGGCTTAGCTGTTTTCTTGGCTTTATTAGTTACTTCAACCGTTTTGCGACCAGCGGCTACTGATGCCGGACGACTTGATTGCCCACTTTTACTAAATATCTCATTCAGAGTCTCAGCCAGTTTTACTGCATCAACATGCTGCGCTCGATAAACGATTACACCGCCACCCGCCGAGGTGTTCGCTCTATCCAGTCGTAACACCCAGCGCTCTATATCTTTTAAATACTTAGCCTGTTGGGTAATGGCGAGTATGGCATTTAGTCGTTCAATCGCCATAAACTGGAAAAACCCTGATTCTGTCGCTGCTTTCTTGTTAAAGACTTGCTCCAGTTCTTCAATGATTTTTGCTGAGTCTACATTTTGTAAAGGAAATAAGCCAAAAGAACGACCTTTCATTACATCGACATCAAAGGCATTGACCATTTCCATTGCACGCGCCAGCTCTGCTGCGGTTCCGGCGATCAACATCATGTTGCGGTTACTATCGACATGCAAAACACTTTTTTCTTGCATTAACGGTTTAATGATTTCAGCTAACTCTTCTACCGCTACATTTTTAACCGGGACGACTCTAATCTGATAGCCAGCAGGTATTTTTTGTTTGTATTTATTGTAGCTGGAAAATGCACTGCTCTGTATTGCCTCTCTCTTGGGTTTAATTTGAAAAACCCCATCCTGATAGACCATTGCTGCATTATTGATATTTAACAGCATATCTAAAGTGGGCAATAATTCTTCCCGGCTTAGTGGCTGTGTTGTTTGCAGGGTCACTTTTCCTGCCACTTTAGGGCTTAACAGGTAATTTTCGCTGAGGATGTCACTTAATATGACTTTTGCCACCTCGCCCAAATCTGCATCATCAAAATTAAGGCTGTATTCGCCCTTCCCCGATGCTTTTGGCGCTTTTCTTCCTGAACCTTGTGAAATGAATTTGCCTGTACCCGGGTATAGCTCTACTTTAGCATTGTCTATGTTATTTGCTTCGGCACTCTCATTACTTAACTCTTGATAAATAACTTCTTTTTGCTCTGTTAAATCAACTTCAGAAACAGGCTCTAAAGGTAATTTTTCATGTAACTCAGGCCCTATCAATTCACATCCTGAAAGCGCTAGGCTAGCTGCTAAAATATAAGGGAGTTTTTGTTTACGGTTTATCATGCTAATTCTCAGGATTTAATTTGGGTCTTTTAAGTGCCTTGCGTCTTGCAGGTTTAGTTTTTTTAAGCTGTTTGGGTTTGGGCTTTCTTAACATCACAGTTTGTTGTTTTCCATCTCGCTCCAGAACAACTCGATCTGCTTTGATTTCTTGTAGCAACCAGCCATTCACATCCTGCCCTGCTGATTTTTTTAAATACTTTCTTTCTGCGCCTTTTTTATTAAAGAGCACCAGCATCTCGCCTTTAACAGAGTAGATGCCTTGCAGAACCAAATCTTTAATTTCAACACCTTCTTCATTATTGCTTGCCGTTGTAAGATCCTCAACTATCGGTTTTCGGCCTTCTATAAATAGAGGACTTTCTACCATTTGGGTATAGCTTTCCAGAGGCTTAATTTCTATTTCCAGCTTGGGTAACTCTGTTAATGCTAGTTGCTGTTGAGCTCCCGCATTTGAATTAGCCTCAAGCTGTTCTGATGATTCTGTCACTAGCCATTCTATTAGTAACAGTAACGATAACAAAAGACATAAGCCTGACAATCCTTTTATGACATTGTTATTCATCTTTTTTCCTCATAAAACCTGCCACTTGAAAATTGATATTCAATTTATTACTGGCCTCTATTTTTCGCGTTTTACGATTTCGCTTACCTCTGACGGGACGAATATCTATCTGATCTACTAGCATAACCTGGGCAGAAGATTCAATCTCATGCAATACCCCTCGCAAGGTTTCTATATCCCCCGACATTCTTACTTTAACCGTCACTCGCTGAAAACCACTGTCTGTTATTTGTGGTAAAACCTGGGTACTGGTTAACTGTCCTCCCATTTGAGAAATAGCTGTCTTGATTAATTTCTGCAAATCGGCAGATGCTAATGCTTCAGTATTTCGGGTGCTAAAATAATTCTGTGCTTGATATTGCTTTTTTATACTGGCTATATTTTCTATAACACTGTCTTTTCTGGCAACAATTTGCCTGGCTCGTTGTAATCTAAAAGTCAAATCCTGCTTTCGTTCATGATACTCCCAACTCATTGATAACACGGGCATAATAACAATAAAGATGACTAATAAAATAACCAGTCCTAACAGGCCTAATGCCAGCCAACGCGGTCTTAATGTTTCATTCATCTTCAGTATCTCCGTTACTATTCACATCCATACTGATCTGGAATCGCTCTCTTCCTGTCCGCTTGTCCTGGGTTAAGGGCGAGACAAAACGTGCATTACTAAATAACGGAGACGCTTCTAATACACTAATTAATACTGAAGCAGCGGGTGACTGGCCTTGAATCTGAATGCGGTCATCATTGTATTTCATGTGCGTTAACCAGGTGTCCGCTGGCATTAGTTCACTCAACTTATTAATCAGCCCTGTTAATGCTGGTGCTCGGTTTTTAACCTTAATTAAGCGTTCTGTTTCTTCGATTAGGGCATCAATTTCTAACTGCTGGGACTGAACCAGACGGCTTTCTTTTTCTACTTGCCTTAACTGCTTGCTTAACTCATCTACTTCGCGTCCTTGTTGCCAGACTGGAAACAAGAAAACTGCAATAGCTAAGATGATGGCAATTAAACTGAGTCCCCATATGGCTGTTTGAGTGGTTTTATTTTTAACAGGCATTGCCCACTCAGGCAATAAATTATATGGCTTAAGATCCTCTGCAAAATCATTTGCCGACTCTGAATAATCAACAAATGCCGGGTATATCTGCGCAGTTTTTAATTGTTGATAAAGAGCGTCGAGTATCTCTTTTGGAGTAAGAACTAATAAGACTTTAATTTTCCCATGCTGTTCTTTAGCTAAAATTTTTGCCGCAAAATAGACTTGTTCAGCCTTGAAAGGCGTTATCCGGTCCATTTCGAATGTCACAACCTGTTGCAGGTTTTCTTTTGCAACGGCAGGTAAATACACTATTTTATTAATGGCCTGATCAGCCGTTAATCTTAAAACATATTCAGCTTTTTCCAGTTCACTGTGCTCGGCAATTAATTGCTGATATTTTTCTGAACTGCTGGAATTTATAGCGAGTGAGGCCAGTCTCTGTGGTTTCTGATCATCCATTAGCTGATCGAACTCGATGCTTTCAGCACTTACTGTTAATAAAACATAGCCTGACTTATCACTCAGTAGTTGTCTTATTTTTTCTGGCAAACAAAGAGAAAGCTCTCTGCCCCACCAGTGAAAAAAACGTTTCAGGTCAAAATCAATATCAGTTTTCAGGTTCATCTTGTACTACTAATAGTTGGGTCATTTTGTCATCAAATAATGAATCTTTCTGCTCAATTTGTTGCCAGCTCATTATCTGAAAAGGATTCCCTTCTCCGCTATGAGCCGCTTTTTTTAAGGTCACTTTTATACCTGAAACAAAGTCTGCATGTAGTTGCGCCTGAGAGATAATCGTATAGACCTGATTATCATCTGTACCTTGTTTGCCTCCCGCCGCTATTGGAAACTCCGGAGCGGGGAGCTGTGCCAAATAATTATCTTTTCTTTGTTGTAAATATTGATCCATGGTTGCCTGATCCAGGTTTCCTATTGCTTGAATCACTTCTTTTGAAGCCTTTTTCAGGTTTACTTGAGCCTGCTTAGAATAGACGGTAACTAAGGGCTTTAACTGTTGGTATAGCTCTGTTGTCACTCCTAAAACCATTTGCAATTCATCTATCAACTGAAAATCATTATTCGCAGGTTGATAAGAAAGGTCTGCATCTTGGTACTGCTGTTTTTCTGCGCCATTTGTATGTACCAAATCATCCTGATCTCGCCAATCAAGAATTGCACTGACTATTTCCTGTTGCTTATCCAGCTCTAAGGCTGTTGATTTCATCATTTCAGTTAACAGCACTTCATTGGCTTTATTTATATCAATTTTTCCCTGCTCAGATAGCACCCTGACTCTAATAATCGCATCTTGATAGTTTAGCTGATAAATACTACCATCTGCCTGCCATCGTTTATTTTCATCCTCTGAAAATAACATTTTCTGAGCAACCGCTAAGCCTGTTTCTGCGATTGCCATCACCACTGCATTATCTTTCACTGCACTGATCACCGTTGTTTCTCGGCGCATGGTCAAGGCAAAACTACCCGCCATAATGGTGAGCAGACTGAGTACCCAAATAACAATGACCATAGCAAGCCCTGATTGCTTTATGCCTCCCATTACTTTGTATCCAGCTCAAAATCAGCTTCAGCTGTTGCTGATAACTTCAAGGCAAAAACCATCTCTGGCCAATAGCTTTGATTGGCTAAGGCTATTTTTATTTTCAGCAAGGCAGGTAAAGATTCTTTTTGTTTCCAACTATCAACCCAGGAACCCTCGCTATCCCCTAGCTCTTTAGCAAAATAGCTAATTTTAAATTCTTCTACCTGTTCCTGCAAAATGACCTCTTCTGGCTCCCATTGCTGATCATCTAAAGCGGGGTAAAATGGGGTGAGTACCACTTTAAGCACGCCTTCATCCGTCTTATCAAAGATAATTTCAAAAAGCTGTAAGCCTTTTCTTCCAGCACTTGCGGGAAAGGTGGAAACAAACTGTAGCTTATCTGACTCACCTTGAAATGAAAAAATACGCTCATCATCTGAAAAGTCATCCCATAAGGGTTTAATTGAGGGTAAATGACGTTTAAAAAATTGATACACCACGGCTTTCTCATTCACTTGCGCTATTTTACGTTCACCTTTATTCCAGCTTTCAGCACCAATTTTTAAGCTGCTAAATAACAACACTACCATAATGCTTAACAATGTCATTGCCAGCATAACTTCTAATAAAGTAAAGCCTGCCATTCTTTCTTGCTTTGACATTATTCCTTATACCCTGTCTTAACGGTGTTTAATTCAACTGTACGAGCGTTTGCTAGATCATCTCCCCAACTAACGATGACCTGCACGGCCAGCAGTTCTATCTCAGAATCGTCATCCAGATCAGGGTTAAGACTGTTTTCTACTAAAACCTGCCATTGATACTTATCATCTTCAGTCCCTGTACTTTGTCCTATAACAAGAGGCTCTTCTACCCCTGTCTTTGCCATTAATGATTCGGCTATCTGAGTCGCGACAATATAGTCTTCTGCTATGACAGCTGTATTAACACCCGATGAAAATATATTTAACAAAATACTTAATGAAATAGCCATAATGGTAAAAGCTACCAGTATTTCTAGCAGGGAAAAGCCTTTGTTTTTAAATTTCATAAGCAATTAAAGACAATCCAGCAAGAATGGCAAGACAAAACCTTTAATTGCACTTTTTTACCTGACTTCATTAACAACCCAATTTTTAATCCTGTAAGTTTCAAATATATAAGTAACTAAGCGTCATATATTTTGCTTAATTTATCAACAGGTTTTAATTCTAATAAAATGAACTCGCTCCTAAAGCCCTCTCCTGATGGAGAGGGAGGGGTGAGGAGAAATCAAACAATTCTCTTCTGCAAAATGCTTTTTCTTTTTTCTTTCTCGTTCCCAGCGTATTCCCACGCAGGAGCCTCACTGCCATTAAGTTAAGGGATTAGTCCGTTGGGGCGCAGTGCTTTAGCCTGCATTCATAGCTAAAAACAGCAGGCTAAAGCACTCCGCCCCACACTGTATTTATCTTAACTTAATGGCAGTGACGCAGGAGCCTGGGAACAACATGGGCTAGTTTTTTGCTAAACTGTGCTTTGTTGATAGCCATGTTATTTTATTCATCCTGCCCTATGGCAACCTTACCACTCAACCAGTTAACATCTATTTTGTTAACCAGCTCCCCCCATTCCAGTGTAATACGACCACCACTTGATGACCCGTCCGCATAAAACCTGAGCTGCCCTGTATCATCATCCTTAAATTCATCTTGAGCAATAACCAGGGTGACATCAATTTCATCTGAAAAATGATAAACCTTATCTCGATTAGAAAGCTGGTAAATGTTTTCTGCCAGATTAATCTCCACGGCAACTTCTTGATGTGAGATTAGGGCCTGACCTCTGGCATAGCGTAATGCTGATGCCAAATCTCTGGTAATTGCCTTTAACTGAGCAGATTGATTCCCAGAAGCGATATTAGTTCCAATTACCGCAAAGCCAAGCACCACGATTAACAGTACTACGGTAAGTTCTATTAAAGTAAAACCCCGAGCATGCTTTAACATGTTATTCCCAGCTATTTATATCCTGGTCTTCTCCTTCGCCACCTTCTTTTTCATCAGCGCCATAACTGTATAAATCGAACTTGCCATGTTTTCCCGGGGAAGCATAGTTATAGTCTTGTATCCAGGGATCTTGAGGCACTTTAACTTTACGTAAATAAGGCCCATTCCAGCGTTTGATCTCGGAAGGTTTTTCCACTAAAGCTATAATCCCCTGTTCTGAGCTTGGGTATTTACCCACATCCAGTTTGTACATATCCAATGCTGCGGACAAGTCTTCTATTTGTACTCTGGCTGCTTTGCTTTTTGAAGCCCCCATATGTTTCATTACTTGAGGGCCGACTATACCTGCCAATAAAGCAATAATACCTAGAACCACTAATAATTCCAGTAAGGTAAAACCAGTTTCTGTCCGTTTATCATTAACTTTCACTTGTAAATCTCCTTAATACTTTTTGTTATTTAATTTTAATTACTCAGCGAAAATGGTGGATATAGCTCTCAACTGGATGCAATACCACACCCTAGCGTTAAAAAGCTAAATCATTAACACTTAATATGGCTAATAATATGGAAACAATAATCCCTGCAATCATTAACCCTAAAGAAATGATTAATACTGGCTCCAATAACGCTAACATACGTTGAATCGCTGTACGTAATTGTTTGTCATAAATAGTGGCGACCCGTAGCAACATTTCTTCCAGTCGCCCCGTCTCTTCACCCATTTTAATCATTTGTATCGCTAACTTGGGAAAGCTTTCACTCTCCATTAACGCATCAGACATGCTTTTCCCTTGCTTTAACTGTTGCTCTGCTTCATCGAGCAATTCAGCCATCACTAAATTGCTGGCCGTTTCTCTTACTATACCCAAAGCATTTAGGATAGAAACCCCATTACCCAATAAAGTTCCCAGAGTTCGAGTTAAATTTGCGGTTTCCATGTGCAAGATAATATCGCCGAACAGCGGCATAATCAGAAACCGACCATCCCAAACCTTTTTAGTGACTGGATTAGCCAGTTGTGCCTTCATGTAGCTACTGAGGCTGATCACCACGATTAAAATCACCCACCAATAGGCCTGTAAAAATTCTGCCAGGGCCACGACTATTTGGGTTGGAACAGGTAATGCCTGTCCAGAGTTTTCAAACATTTCTGTAAATTGCGGCACTACAAAGGTCAGCATAACTAATAATGAGGCCACGGACATAAGCAGTAATATCGCTGGATAAATCAATGCTGTAGCGACTGTATCTTTTAATTCTTGTGAGCGTTCCAGATATTCTGCCAGGCGTGTTAATACATCACCCAGATTTCCGCCCATTTCTCCTGCGCGAATCATATTTAAATAGAATCGAGAAAACACTCCAACCTGACTTTCCAGTGCATCTGCTAATGAAGAGCCGCCTTTAACTTTTTCCAGTACTTGCGAAATAAGTTTACTGAGCTTGTCATTATCTTCAGTTAAGTCGATCAGTACTTGCAGAGATCGATCTAAAGGCAGTCCTGAATCCAGTAAAGTCGCTAATTCCCCTGTCAGTAACAACACTTCTTTTTGTGATAAGCGCACACCACCAGCGCCCATTTTCATCCCTAAAAAAGTTTTCTCATTCGCCAGTTCAATACGGATGGGAACAAAACCCTGATCCTGCAATTCAGCGAGAACGCTTTGCTGATCCAGGCCATTCTTAACACCTTCTTCTGTCTCGCCCTGGCTATTAACTGCTTTGTATGAATACAGTGCCATATCAGGATTCCGTGGTTACTCGCAGTATTTCTTCCAAGGTCGTCGTTCCTTCTATGGCTTTTAACAAGCCATCTTCATACAATGTCAACATGCCTTCTGAAATAGCCTGGCGCTGAATAACACCGGCTTCATCATGGCTCATAATCTGTTTACGGATAGCGTCTGACATGGGTAAAAATTCGATAATTGCCTGTCGTCCCTTGTAACCTATATCACCACAAGCCTCACAGCCAACCGCTTTATACAAGGAGATTTCAGCTTTATTGGTAAACTTTCGTAGATTCATTTCTTCTATCACAGCATCTGATGCTGGATAAGCCTGTTTACAGACAGGGCATAATTTTCTAACCAGTCGTTGTGCCAAAATGCCATTCACTGTAGAACTCAGCAGATATTCTTCCAGCCCCATATCTAATAAACGGGTAACCCCGCCAGCCGCATCATTGGTATGTAAGGTTGATAACACTAAATGACCTGTTAATGCCGACTGCACAGCAATTTTAGCGGTTTCTAAGTCTCGCATTTCCCCTATCATAATGACATCGGGGTCTTGTCTGACAATTGATCGCAAGGCGGCGGCAAAAGTTAAACCAATCTGTGGTTTGGCCTGTATCTGGTTAATCCCTTCCAGTTGATATTCCACAGGATCTTCTACGGTGATAATTTTGCGTTCTGTGGTGTTTAACTGCTTTAATGCCGTATACAAGGTTGTCGATTTACCACTTCCTGTAGGCCCGGTGATTAATATAATGCCATGGGGCTTTGCCAGCACATCTTTAAACTGCTGTGAGTTTTCTCCTGTTAACCCTAATGCCGAAAAATCCAGTACGATATTTTCTTTATCTAACAGCCTCATCACCACACTCTCACCATACATAGTAGGAATGGTAGAAACACGCAGATCAAGTTCTTTGCCCAGCATCTGTAATTTAATACGACCATCCTGGGGGAGACGGCGCTCAGCTATATTGAGCTTGGCCATTATTTTAATACGCGATAAAACAGCCGCTGTCGAAGCGACTGGTGGCGCTTCTATATCCTGAAGCACGCCATCAACTCTTAGCCGTACTTTTAAGCGCTGTTCAAAAGGTTCTATATGGATGTCTGAAGCTTGCATTTCTATGGCTTTTTGCAAAAACAGGTTAACCATTTTAATAACCGGTGCTTCACTTGCTAAATCTTTTAAATGCTCCAGATCTTCATCGCCAATTTCATCTGTATCTAAATGATCTACCAGCTTATCCATCTGAGATTTACCATCACCATATTGCGCATCTAATGCTGCATCGATCTCCGAAAGCAATCCAATTTGAACCTTAATCTGCTTTCCAGTTGCAAGCTTTAAGGCATTAATAATGTACTCATCTTTCGGGTCCATAACAGCCACAGAGATTGAGAGCTCATCTGTATCTAGCCCTACAATATGATTATGTTTAAGGAATCTAAGCGATATTTCTTCTGAAAAGGGGCTTTCTATAGGGTAGTCGGCCCCGTTTACTTTATCTATCTGGCAACTTTTTACAAAGCTATCCGCGATATCTAAATCTGAACACAGTCCCAGTTTAATCAATAATTGGGGCAATAATTCACTGATAGCGGACTTCTGCATACGCAGTGCTTTGCTTAAGTCATTGTCAGTTAGTTTATTATTCTGCTGCAGAATGGAAATAAATTCTGCATACCTGTCTTCCTGTTCAGTTATTGCTTCCATAGAAAACCTGCCGGAGGGGTTATATTCTTCAATGTTGGAGTTAAGGCTTGGTCATAAGCCCTGGCTAAAGTAAAGACTGAGCTAACAAGATAACATCATTTTCTTTTATCTCTGTTATCGAAAAATCATTTTTATCTAACTTAAAGGGATTAACCTTTGAGGGTGATTTTAATACTTTATTAATTGGGGTCTGATATACCCGACTGACAGGCGTTGGACCAAACAAGGTGATCGAGGGGGTGTTAACTCCCCAAGCCATATGTGTTGGTCCTGTATCATTTCCTATCACTAAATCAGCTTTGGCTAAAACCGCTTTAAGCAGGTTAAAATTCAGCCAGGGTAAGACACGGGCCTTTTCAGTTTGGCCTGCAACCCAGTCTGCATCCTGTTTTTCTTGCTCGTTACCCCAGATTATTAAACTGTTAGCATCTAATTCTTTAATGACCCTTAGATACTTTTCTTTCGGATAGTTCCTGCTTTCCCAGGTTGATCCAATAACAAACAGTATATTTGCCTTATCTTTGGCAAAAAAACTTGCTACATCCCCAAGCCCAGCCGTATAAAAAAGGAATGGTGCCTTGTTGATAATTTGTTGTTCATTGACCTCTAACCCCAAAGGTCGAGAGATGACCGCCACATTTCTATCGATGGTATTGGCATCATAAGGATAAGAAATCAACTGCTTATAAAACCAGGACGCTGGTTTTTCCCGAGTAGAATGCTTATCAAAACCCGCTACATTTGCTGATAATAACTTTGCCACAATGGCTGATTTAATTAAACCCTGGGCATCAATGACTAGGTCATAGTTGTTTGTAGCATAGCCCTTTAATTTTTTTATTTCTGTGAAAAATTTACTTTTATCTTTTTTTAAGGCCTTTAAATTAACCGTTAAAATCTGATTAATATCGGGGTTTCCTTCTAATACCCCTGCAAAACCCTCTTCAACCAGCCAGTCAATGCTTATATCAGGGCGAGCCAGTTTAATAAATTGCAAAGCAACCATTGCATGAACGATATCTCCCAAAGCTGAAAGTTTAACAATAGCTATTTTCATGACTGCCTATTACCCTACATGCCTATGAACAAAGCACAGGTTTCTTGTTCCCACCGTATTCGATGGGAACGCATACCGTGCTGTGATCCTAGGCAGGTATATATTCCCACGCGGGAGCATGGGAACAAGATGGGCCAGTTTTTGCCAAGCGGTGCTTTGTTAATAGCCATATTAATCTATTTCTGCCAGTATTTGAGAAGCTGGAATTTCAGTCAAGCAATGAGTATGTCCTAATGGGCACTCTCGTTTAAAGCAGGGGGAACAATCCAGATTTAAATCAATGACTTTGGCAGAGGCATTCAACGGCGGGGTAAACCCGGGGTCAGAAGAGCCATATATGGCAATGACTTTCTTATCCAGTGCAGCAGCGACATGCATTAAGCCTGAATCATTACTCACCACAACCTGGGCTAAAGACATTAAATCAACGGCTTCAGCTAATGTTGTTTTACCACTAAAATCCTGACAGCCATTTCCAGCCAATTGATTGATTTGCTCTGAAACAGCTTTATCTTTTTCTGAGCCAAAAATAAACACAGACCAGCCTTGTGCTATTTTTTGTTTGGCCAATTCAGCATAATGCTCTGCTGGCCATTGCTTAGCAGGGCCATATTCTGCCCCAGGGCATATCGCAAGTACCTTATCAGTTTGTGTAAGCTGAAATTTTTCCGCAACAGCGAATTGCTTTTGTTGCTCGATGGTTAAGTTGGGAATAGGGTAATCAACAATGGCTTCCTTATTTTTTGCTAAGCCTAAAGCCACAAAACGCTGAACTGTCATGCTTAAACTTTGTTTATCTAACTTCCTGGCATCATTTAACAAGCCCCAGCGAACTTCTCCAATATAGCCTGTTCTTAAAGGTATCTTTGCAAAAAAAGGAATTAATGCTGATTTCCAGGAGTTGGGTAACAAGATAGCCTGATCATATTTTTCTGCTTGTAGCTGTTTACCTAATTGCCGTCTTTTTGAAAACCCGAACTGACCGTGCATTAAGGGCATTGAAATGCCTTTACGCACTTCTGGCATTCTGTCCAGCAGAGGAAAAGACCACTCGGGTGCCAGTACGTCTATCTGACAGTTTGGATCACTTTCTTTCAGAGTCATAAACAAACTCTGTGCCATAACCATATCACCGACCCAGGACGGGCCGATGACTAATATTTTCTTTTCCTTATTCACTTAAGAAACGAAGCTTAACCATTCTTTATGATCCGCTCTACGTCCGTGAACATAGTCAAAATAAAGCGTTTGCAACTTTTCTGTGATCTCACCACGAGTACCCGAACCAATTGATCGGCCGTCATACTCTCTGATGGGCGTGACTTCTGCGGCAGAGCCAGTAAAAAAGGCTTCATCAGCCACATACACTTCGTCACGAGTAATACGTTTTTCTATCACTTCTAAGCCATTTTCTTTTGCTATGGTCATTAAAGTATCACGGGTAATCCCTTCTAGAGCTGATGTCGTCTCAGGTGTATAGATTTTTCCATTACGAACAATAAACAGGTTTTCACCACTGCCTTCAGCCACATAGCCTTCATGGTCTAATAATAATGCTTCATCAAACCCGGTTGTCAACGCTTCCTGTAATGCCAGGATAGAGTTTATATAGTTACCATTAGCTTTGGCTTTACACATGGTGCTGTTCACATGGTTTCGGGTATAAGAAGAGGTTCTGATACGAATGCCTTTTTCCATACTTTCATCGCCAAGATAAGCGCCCCATTCCCAGGCTGCAATCATCACATGAACTTTTAAGTTATCTGCTCTTAAGCCCATCCCTTCTGAACCATAAAAACACATACTACGAATATAGGCACTGTCCAGATTATTCTTTGCCACGGCTTCTTTATGCGCCTGATTGATTAGCTCTTTATCAAATGGAATATCCATCCCTAAAATATGAGCAGAACGGAATAATCTATCAGTGTGTTCTGGCAGTTTAAAAATAGCGGTGCCTTGTTCAGCATGATAGGCTCTTAATCCTTCAAAGACGCCTGCGCCATAATGTAGGGTATGCGTTAATACGTGAACTTTAGCCTCACGCCATTCAACCCATTCGCCATCCATCCA
>ENA-ORXI01000269-ORXI01000269.1-sediment-metagenome-genome-assembly--contig:-NODE-269-length-42252-cov-9.928488_pt1 | contig 42252 bp, 43 predicted proteins | sample MGYA00237861_ERZ511468 | MGnify/ENA primary metagenome ERZ511468 (study PRJEB26299, sample SAMN06266213) | sediment metagenome | isolation source: Hudson Canyon methane seep mesocosm | place: USA:Hudson... | reverse complement strand
GCCACCTACGATAAAATAATGGACGTTAACGTGAAAGGCGTTTGGCGTTGCATGAAATATCAAATCCCAGCATTACTTAAGCAATCCACATCAGCCATCGTTAATACTGCATCCATTGCAGGTTTAGGTGCCGCGCCGAAGATGAGTATCTACAGCGCCAGTAAACACGCGGTAATCGGGCTCACTAAATCGGCCGCAGTTGAATACGGTAAAAAGGGCTTGCGAGTTAATGCGATTTGCCCAGCGGTGATTGATACCGAAATGTTTAAGCGTGCAACAGAGAACGATCCACAAAAAGAGCAATACGTAAAAAGCCTTCATCCCGTTGGCCGTATTGGCCAGCCAGAAGAAGTTGCTGCTTCAGTCTTGTATTTATGTTCCGACCTAGCAGGTTTTACCACAGGTGTAGCATTACCCATTGATGGCGGCGCTACCGCTATTTAGCGTCTGTAGGTATATCTAGCTATCAGGGCTGTAGTTGCTAGGATATCTTCATATAAATTTCGTCTTTATTATTCCGCTTGCGTCTTAGTTATTAAAGAAAGTATTCACAACTAACTAAGAACAAGTGAGGATGATTGAATGATTCACCGAGTAAAAAAATCACTGAACCTAAAAGTAGCAATCATTGCTGCCAGCCTTTGGAGCCTGCGGGATCTCATGTATTTGCCTTGAGTAAAGTTCTGATTAATATTCAGCGTGATATGAAGAATAAATTGATTGCAAATGCCAATGTGTAAATGCCTTAAATTCTAGAATAGATTTCATAACTGTGGATAATCTTTAATCAAGAAGACCTTAAACGTGATTGCCTATGTCATTCGGGGGAGGTTTGTATGAACTATCTTGTACTGACGATTAAGTTGAAATAAAAAAGGCCATACTACAAAGTATGGCCTTTTCAGAAGCAGGTTTTCAACAAAAGAGATTACATATCTTGTTGAATAATCTTCTCGATATTACGCTCAGCCAAAGCTGAAATAGTTAACGCCGGGTTAACGGCTCCTGTCGAACCATTAACCATCGCACCGTCCATAACATACAAACCGTCATAACCGTGTACACGGCCATAAGCATCAGTCGCCTTACCCAGAACAACACCACCCAATGGGTGAGCGGTAAAGCTTGCTTGCACATCATCAATAAGACCCGGCATACCCGGTACGCCCAAACTTGCATCGGCAATTTTAGTATTAATCGCACGGGTCGCTTCAATCGCTTCATCGTTGCCGTTTTTAGGCCACAATAAATCACACGAATCCGTTTCTGCGTTGTATTCAAACTTAGCGCGGTTTTTCGTATCGTATACCATGCTCAACGAAGCAATAATGCCGGCGTTAACAGGCACTTGAATCGCGTACCAATTTTCCAGCGTCACTGGCATATTAAAAGATGCATCATGAATTTTACTGGCCGATGGCGCAGCTTGAGTAAGACCCCAAGAAGGTGCAAGGGAACGGATAGCCGCAGCATCACCGTTTGTTCCCCAGCCTTCACCAACATGCTCATTCAAGTTGGGTAAATCCCCACGCTCACGAGCACGCAGTAATAACTCAGTGGTACCAATGGAGCCCGCTGCCATAAACAAACGGCCACAGCTTAAAGTATAGGTATCAAGAACTTCACCCATCGGATCCATTTGTTCAACTTCAACTAGATAAATACCATTGGCATCTTGGCTAATGCCTTTAACCTGTGTACCGGAATACACTTTAGTAAAACCGCTTTCTTCAGCGTATTTTAAATAGTTTTGTGTTACATCAAACTTAGCACCGTTAGCATTGCCGTGGTTACTTTCACCTACAGTAGCTGAACGACGATTCCAGAAGTAGGACTCTTTACGCACAACATCCCAGTTCCAAATACCATCGATGGGTTCAGGAGAATAACCCGCAGCACGGGCTTGATCATCCCAAACACGAGAATGCCCCCAAGCGGATTTGCGATATAAATAATCCGGTAGCGGGCTAAGATTTAGCATTTCTTTTACGCGCGGATAAAAAGTATCGCGCATCTCTTCATAATCAACATTGTCGGCAAAAATCTCTTCAAAGTATTTGCGTTCGGGTTGAATCATCACCCCAGTAAATACTTTTGAACCACCGCCGACACACGCACCACGCCAAACAGAAATATGTTCGTAATCGGTTACGTCTAAAATCCCAGCAAACTTATCAAAACTAAAACTCAAACCCGTTAGGTGAGTAATCTCAGTTCTATGCCAATACGCTCTGCCATCTGGGGCAAAATCACCTGAGTGAATATCCCGACTATGATCCATAGGCCAGCGCAGGCCACGTTCTAAAACCGTTGTTTCAATTCCCGCTTGCGCTAAACGATAAGCAGAAATAGCACCACCAAAACCAGAACCAATTACCAACGCAGGAGTATAAGCAGGAGGCTTAGCAACGGGGTCGAATACTTCTGGGATACAAGAACGGTACTTTTCTTCGGGAGTATGAGCAGAGGTTTTACTGGTGATAACAGGTAATACCGTTGCAGCACTTGCGGTACCCGCAGCTTTAAGAAATGATCTACGTTTCATCTTTTTGAACCTTTTAATCCTTTAACTTCAACTCGACGGTGAGAACTCTTAAAAGAATAAATATTATAATAATTTAATTAATTCTCTGTGACAGCGCAGCTTAATTTCTAGATGAAAACTCCGTCACATCAAATCAAGGCGCGCATATAATCAAAAATAAAAGGTGAAAGCAATAAAATTAGAGTAAATGCTCAGTTTTGCATGTTTTATGAACAGTTGGCCGTATTGGCCAACTAGAAATCGAGCAGGTATCGCAGTAAAAAACTAATTTAGGACTATGTTACCAAGTTCATCACTCATCGATGTTTTTTCATCAACTCGCTTACCCGTTACAGCGTGATAAGCCAGGCCCGTCATCACCTTTTTGAAAACGCCTTTCATCATAGGGCTCATCAATAGAGTTCCCATTAACCAACCCAGTGGGCCACCTTTCACGATAAAGTCAGACGACATAAAAAGCTCGCTCGTATTAGCATCAATCTTTGTCACGCGCATTTCTGCAATCATACTTATTAACAGATATGGATATTCAGAAAGTTCCATCTTATAGCCTTGGCCTTGATTAAATTCAATAATCTCTTCAACTAAGCTCGAGCCATCATTAAATGTACACTTACGTTTAGCGCCTAAGCCAGACTTGATATCACCGACGATAGGGGATGATTTAATCGTCGTGGCGAAGTTTTCGATACCATTATAATTTTCAAGTACCTGCCAAATTTTCTCTGCAGAAACATTCACTTTTAGTGTTCTTTCAATATGATGAGCCATAATAAATTACCTTTTTAAATTAATTGATTTTGTTGAGTGAGTTGGTTTTATTCAGTCACTCGCGAGTAAGCCGCGAATAATGACCTCAACCGAGGCGGTTAAATTTTTCTCATAATCTGGCTTCATGTCTTTGAATGGTTCGAGCTGATAAATCTTATGCAGCGCGTCGTTTTGCTTAGATTCCGCGGCCCAATAATTGCCCGAGGCGGCAAAGCTCAGAGTCAAAAAGCGAAAAGCTTTTTCTTCTTCAATTTCCGGGTAGATTTTGCTGATCTCTACCGCCAGTTGATAAAGCAAGGTCATCGACCGTGTTTTAAATTCCAGCAACTGCTCATAAGAGCTATTCGCCTCAAGCGAGATAAATAGGATGGTGGTTAAATCCAAAAACTGCGGATGCGGTGTGTGTGAGGCAACCCAGGTTTGGGCAAACTCACTGACATCGGGATTCTGCTTAAGGGCTCGTAATTTCTGGGTACAGTCCTCAGACCAATCTTCAAATAGACTCTTAAAAATATTCAAGAAGATTTCTTCTTTCGAGCTGAAGTAACGGTACATATTGGATTTAGTAAACCCAGCCTCAGAGGCAATCGCGTTGAAGCTGACCCCCTCATAACCTTTCTCTTTAAACAAAGTAAAGGCCGCTTGATAGATAGCCTCTTTTCTCTCGTTCTTCTTATCGTCTGTACGTGCGCGTTGCCAATTCATATATTTCACATAAGTAACTACTGGTCTCTTATTTGTATATTAAGAGACCAGTAGTCTTTTGTCAATACGATAGATCAAATAAAATACAGCGCTTTGTTAATGAGGCGCTTACTTACTCGCTCATTCGATGGGGTAACCCAGCTGAATCCATTCGGGTAAGCCGGAATGGCTCACACAGGTCATATTATCCAGCCCGAGAATAGACAGGTTAGTCAGTGCGGTTTGAGATCTGCGGCCAGAATGGCAGTAGAGATATACAAGGTCATAGTCTTTCAGAGTATTTAAGTATTGTGGCTCGTCCCCCAAAGGGATGTTTTGGCTGCCGGGTACATGCCCAGTAGCGTATTCTTCAACAGTGCGATTATCAATGATCAAGGTATTGTTGGATTGCCCTTTTACTTGATGTTCTTCGTGCTGTTGCCAGATCTCATATAACGACTGCATCGAGAACTCCTCGTGGATATATGCATCTGGGCGAAAGTTAATCCCACAATTCGTATTAGCAGGTACAGCCTCATTGATTTTTTTGGCAGCGCTAGATTTAAGTTCTGCATAACCTGAAAAATAGTCAAAAATATAGTGGTCGCTGTCGTTTTAGAATAAATTTCTATCGGTATTAAATCCCTTGGTTAACTTTTTTTTCTGCTAATATTTTATCTACAAACCATTGCGCTGCCCGACCGGGATTCGTACTGTGCCATGCACAAAATTGTTGAGTAACGGGAGCATCTTTCTCAATTTCCAATTCAATCAATTCACCACTGTCTAATAGCGGTTGTATTTTGTGTTTGGGCAAAAAACCTACCCCAATGCCTTGCAGCTGTGCCTGAATTTTTTGCTCCATATTTGCTACTCGTAACCTAGGTCTAGCGGTTAAACTTCTGTGTGGACGAATCGGGGATTGAGTAGCTGAGTCACGTATCACAATTGAAACATAAGGCTCAATATCATGCTCGGTTAAGGGGAGGGGAAGGCTCGTTAAGGGATGGTCCTTCGCGACGACAAATAGCCATTGGGTATTAAGAATGCTTTCAAACTGAATACCCGCTATCGCACTGACGGGGGGCGGGCCACCAATGGTAATATCGGCTCGCTGTTCAATAATGGCTTCTAGCGTTCCTCCCATAACTTCTTCAGTGATATTGACTTGTACGCCACTATTCAGTTGTTGAAATTCAGTCAGGATAGAATAGAAGCGCTGAATATCCCATACGGTATCGATGGCAATATTCAGCTCAGCTTCCCAGCCACTATTGACTTGATGGGCACTGTTCACTACCTCTTGAGCGGCGACCAATAACTGTCGGCCCTGATCTAACAAAACTTGCCCCGCTGGGGTTAATACCGAACGTCTTCCCGCGCGTTTGAATATCGCAAAGCCCAAGTCCTCTTCTAGCTTCTGCACGGTATAGGTCACAGTAGAAGGCACCCGAAACAAAGCCTGAGCTGCGCTAGCAAAGCTGCCCTTGCGGTCTATGGCATCCAATACCGTTAAGGCGTCTAGCGTGAGTTTCATGAGGCTCCGTTCCTTCTTTTTATGTTTTTCTAGTTGATCTGATAACTGTTCAGTAAATTCGAACTAATAGATCAATATTACCCGATTTTTTAATTATATGTACTTCCTATAATAGCTTTAACAGTTTGAATAGCTCGAACAAATAACTAAATAATTAATCGAATTAACCGCCAAATAAGGCAGGGACATATCAAATGAACATATTATCTCGTGACAGCTTACCTCGTGGTGGATTTGCCGGAATAGAAGAAACCCGCCTTGTGAAAGATGCTCAAATTGGTGGCAAAGCCGATACTTGGGATGGCTTAGGCAGCTTTGTTTATTTGGCCGATGCGCGCTATGTACCTTTTGGTGAATCGGGTATGCACCCTCATCTAGAAGTAGACGTCATTACCATTATGCTAGAAGGGCGCCTTACCCATGAAGGTTCTATGGAGCACGGCCAATCCATGGTCGCCAACCAAGCGCAAGTCCAGCGTGCGGGGGGAGAAGGCTTTGATCATAATGAAATTAACCCCGACGAAAGCCGTACTCGTTTATTACAAGTATGGGCATTGCCAGAAACTGCAGGCAGCTCAGCGGGTTATAAAATCTACGATACCAATGATGGTCAGCTACACCGCATTTATGGCGGCAACTCAGAGCAAAGCAAAAACTTCGATAGCCATACTGTGATCGATACCGGTTTGGTATATAAAGATTTTGTAGTAAAGCGCACAAGGGAAACACTGATCTACGTAGTTAACGGAGAAGCCATAATAAATGGGCAAGTGGTTAAAGATGGCGACTTAATACGTGCCGATGTTATAGACCTTAAAGTGATCAGCGAAGAGGCGCACTTAACACTGATTAGCCTTGATAATTAACCAAGCGAATATACAGCCATGAAAATAAGGAATTTCTACAAACCAAGCAAAGCCCTTAAGGTTCATTCATCGATTTTTTAATCAAGGATGAGCCATGAGTAACGTACCCGAAGGTTTTGAACCCATATTTAGAAGCAGCCCTTTTTTAGACTTACTTGGCCCAATATATAATCAGAAAACAGAAACTGAATTGCGTATTGGGCTAAGAGCTGAGAAGAAACATTGCAATGCTAGAGACCAAGTTCACGGCGGCGTTTTCAGCAGCCTTGCAGATATTGCGCTGGGTTATAACGCGGCTTTTCAAGGTCAAGAACCTGTGCCTATGGTGACAGCCAGCCTTAATATAGATTATGCTGGTTCCGCAAAGCTAGGAGACTGGATAGAAATATCAGTCGATGTGCAAAAGGTTGGCAGAAACATGGCTTTTGCCAACAGCTATTTTTACGTTGATTCAAAACGTATTGCCCGAGCCAGCGCCGTCTTTAATGTGATTAGTTCATAACAAAAGGAAATCTACACAGCATGGAAAAGTTATTTAATTGGGTGCAAAAATACTCAACAGGAAAAATCGTAAGTGGTTTATTTGCATTAACCATGGTCGTTTATATTTCAATGCTGTCTTATTCTATTCCTGCGGTATCTGCATTTGCCCCTGAACTTCCGCTATTTGATTTATCGCCTACCGGCTATAACTTTACCTATGCTAATGAACTATTAAGCACATTAGGTACAGAAGGTCGTCATCTATACTTAACAACACAGCTGCCGCTAGATTTTATTTACCCAGGTTTGTTTGCCATCACCTATGCGTTATTACTGGTTTGGTTATTCAAAAAAACATTCAAAGCAGACTCTAAAATATACAGTATTTCAGTGGTTCCTTTTTTGGCCGGTAGTTTCGATTACATGGAAAACATATTCATTATAAAAATGATTAACTCATATCCTAACCTGCAAGAGACAACCGTAGAGGCTGCCAATGTATTCACAATACTAAAAAGCGGTTTTACTACGGTATTTTTTGTCTTGTTACTAGTCGGGTTTGTATTGCTACTAAAGCAAAAAATAACGGCATCACGTGGCTGATAACATGCAGGAATAACAGAATGCTCAACCTAGATGAAAGTGTTCTTAATACACTGTTTCTTATGCCAAATGATTGAAGTTGACATTAGTTTTTTCATCGACTAAATCTTTCGTGAATGACTCGCATCATTGCAATATTAGGCCTACTCTTAATAAAGGTGCCAAAGCCCTTTCATATTTGACATCATAAGAGTCTTTCTTTGTTTAAATTCAGCATTAAACAGTGCAGTGTCATGTTGCTTGGTTATCTATTTACGACCTTGTGTTTGGCTACATCCAATGAAAATCTAACCACCGATAGCCACATCAGCGATAGCCACATCATCGAGATCAGCAATAACAGTGAGCCAATTATTGTGGGGTCTGTCGTCGATATTTATGAGGACTCGACAGCTGAATTGACCCTGTTCGAAATACAGAGTACTGCTAGTAAAGAATGGTTTAACAGTACGCTCGGTACGCCAAATTTTAGCTATACCTCTTCGGTTTATTGGTTTAAAGGCCATATCAAAAATACGGGTTTTCGTCGTTTAAATGGCCTAATTGAAATCGCCAATCCCTTATTAAATGATATTGAGTACTATTTTATTATTGATAATGAGGTAAGCCATTACTACCTTTCTGGTAGTCAACATCCCTTTGACGATCGATTTTTACCACACCGAAATTTTTTATTCCCATTTAACTTAAATGAAAATGAAGCGGGCATATTTTATATTCGCGTGAAATCTAAAGGGTCTCTGCAGGTTCCGATTGTTGTATCCCCTGATCTTAAATATATTGAGTACGACCAAGTTGATTTGTCAGGAAAATCCGCTTATTACGGCATAGTGTTAGCCATCATTCTTTTCAATCTTTTCTTATTTTTTTCATTACGAGAACGGGTATATATTTTTTATGTATTATTTATTGCTGGCTTTGCTATTCAGCAATTCTCTATGCATGGATTTATGACAGCCAATCTTTTTCCTAATGTGCCTGTTGTTCAAGAATACAGCGCAATATTTTTCATGCCGTTCGGCTTATTTTTCACGGTTATGTTTACTCAGACCTTTTTAAAACTCTCGCAAACTTCTCCGCGAATCTCGAAGCTATATCAAGGTTATGCGGTTGTCAGTGTATTACTTACCCTAGGGGTATTCTTTTTAGACTACGTGACTATCGGAAAAATGGTGGTTATGTATACCGTTCTTGTATCAATCAGCTGTGCTTTAGTCGGCCCCTACTTATGGTTTAAGGGCCATACGATTGCACGCCTCTATAGTGTAGCTTGGCTATTTTTAACCGCTGGAACCGCCATCTTTGCGTTAAACAAATTAGGCATTATTCCGCGAACTGGCTTAACTGAAAATGGTTTGTTATTTGGCTCTGCTGCCGAAGCTATTATATTATCACTGGCATTGGCAGATCGCTTAAACATAGAGCGTAAGCGACGTTATCATGCACAAGAGAATGCGTTGAAAGAAACTCAGCATAGACAAATAGCCGAAGATCGATTGATTCATCGTGCTTTGCATCACACAGTGACGGGTATGCCTAATCGAGCGCATTTTGAAAGTTGGTTTAATAATAATATAACCTCGGAAAAGCATCGTAATAGTTTCGTTTTTGGTTTAATTCATTTGAATAGATTTCATGAGATCAATCAAACACTGGGACACAAGCTTGCGGATGGGTTATTCACAAAAATTGCTTTTCAGCTTAATTCGCTCATGGAGAAAAATAAAGAATTTATACCGTTTGAAACATCAGCAAAGGATACATCTTATTGCACCATCATTGCAGGGGTTCATATCGGCTTTGCGATGGACTTAAGTATAGGAGAAAACCCATATGCTTCGATTAAACAACTATTAGATGCTGTAAATGAACCCATTGATTATCAAGAAATGCTCATTGATGTTGGAGCGTCGTGTGGTTGGGCTATTTATGATAATGATGTGGAAACCCCAGCCAGTTTGATTCGTAATGCATTGGTCGCCATCGATGTAGGCTATAGTAAACATTCAAATATTACCCAGTACAGCCAAGCAATTAATCCCTACAGTGAAAAGCGTTTAACTCTAGTAGGTGAGCTGCGTTATGCACTGGAAAATAATAAATTGGCATTGTATTTTCAGCCACAGCTATCCCTTAAAAGTAACAAACCGATCAGTATGGAAGCCTTATTACGCTGGTTCCACCCTGAACATGGAGCCATTCCTCCGGATGAATTTATCTTAATGGCCGAGCAATCTGGCATCATCAACCCATTAACCCAGTGGGTGATCAATGAAGCATTAAGCAAAATTGCAATTTTGAATGGAATGGGCATCGAGCAGCATGTAGCGATTAACATCTCTGCGGTGAATTTACGAGATGTTCAATTTCCAAGTAGGGTATTAGCGTTATTGGAAAAACATAATGTTAAAAGTTCTCAGCTAACCTTAGAAGTCACCGAAACAGCCATGATGAATGACCCTGAACTGGCACTCTCGGTATTGCATGAGTTAAGTAATTTAGGAGTAAGGCTTTCAATTGATGATTATGGAACGGGTCATTCATCTCTTGCTTATATTAAGCGTTTACCAGTACAAGAAATTAAAATTGATCGATCGTTTGTAATGGGTATGAATCAATCAAAAGACGACAATATCATCGTTAAAACAACGGTTAATATGTGTCATGACCTAGGTTTAGAAGTGGTCGCAGAAGGTGTTGAAACCCTAGATATTCAAGACAGCCTAAAGATCATGAACTGTGATTATATTCAAGGCTACGGCTTATGCTACCCATTACCGTTCGATAAATTGGTTTGTTGGATGCAAGACACTCTTAAATCCTAAGGTGGAGTATTTATGGCACATAAACTAGAGACCAATAAGAAAAATGCAGTAGCGTTTTATCGTATGGCATACTTAGGCGAGCCCGCGAAAGCAGTCGCACAATATGTGGGTGATGATTACATACAGCATAACCCCGCAGTTGTCGATGGTAAGCAGCCATTCATAGACTATTTCGAAGAAATGCACCGCGACTACGCAGACAAATGCATAGAGTTTGTTAGAGTGATAGCAGAGGGGGGCCTAGTCTCATTGCATACACACCAAACATGGCCGGGTAATGATGAATACGTGACCATGGATTTTTTCCGATTTGATCCGTACGGAAAAATAGTAGAGCACTGGGATGCGATTCAACAGATTCCATCAGAATCGAAGAATAACAATACTATGTATTAGAGGCGACTCGTCGCTATTATTTGGCCTTATCGTGATTTAGGCTTATCACTATGACCATACATGTTTTCAAACTCTGGAATTCGCTGCTCCCAAATAGGAGCTTCGGTTCCAAGTAATTCTTTTAATGTCTCAATAAACAACCGAGATTTCAGCGGCAAATCCCTGTGGGGATAAACAACGTAAAATGTACCGTAATCAGCCAAGTTCAGGTGCGTCATAATAGGAACGAGCTTGCCTTCGAGTATCTCGTTTTCAATCATTTGTGCCGTGGCAACAGTTAGCATATTCCCTTCTTTTGCCGTATCGACCAGCATCTCTAGCTCGTTAACCTTGTAGGTGCCATTAAGCTGAATATGGGCTTCTTTTCCTTTCTCATCTTGGTATTTTATTTTATCAATCAGTAAGCCAGAGGCCGAATAAACAACCGCGGGTAGCTGCTCTAACTCGGCAATGGTTTTAGGTTCGCCATAACGTTTTAGAAAATCAGGAGAGGCGACAATTAATAGTCTATTCCTCGCCAGCTTTCTTGCGATCAGGTTAGAATCTTTTGGCTCACCAGAGCGAATTCCTAGATCATAGTGTTCTGCCACCATATCCGCGATCCGATCTTCTAAGCGCAGTTCAATATTAATAGCGGGATACTTCCGCTGAAATACCATCACGGCTTTTTGCACATAGCGTCGGCCAAACTCATTAACACTGGTTATTCTCAAAGACCCGATAGGCTCAGAATGGTAATGCTGTGCGCGAACCTGTGTTTCGTTAAGTAGGGTACGTAAACGCTGAGCTTGCCCCAAAACTTCATTGCCAGCGGTTGTTAATGAAAGCGACCGAGTTGTTCTATTAAGCAAGCGCACGCCTAGCTCGGTCTCGAGCTTACTGATCTGCTTCGATACCACAGACCTATTCACCTGGCGTTGTTCAGCCGCTGCGACAAAAGAGCCCGTTTCAATAACTTCCAGCAGTAATAGCATGCGACCAGCTAAATCCATTGGGATTCCTCGTTTTCAATGATGACCATTGATAATTATTGGTGCCTATATGGCACCAATATAGTCCCATAAAGGTTATTTTTCATCATCTATGTCGCCAGTATATTAGTTACATCACATCAAGCACGCCATGTTGGCTGCTTAGATTCAGTGCAAAAAGAGGAATATACGATGAGCAAACTTACAGTCAACACAAACGCCGGAATCGCCCATGTTGCAATCGATAATGCGCCGATCCACCTACTAACCCTAGATCTTATCAATGAACTGAATGCTTACATCTTATCGTTAAAAGACGATCGTGATACCAAAGCCGTGGTATTCAGCTCTAGCGATAGTGCATTTTTTCTAGCGCATTTAGACATCACATTAATCAACGGCACGCCTGCGGTGCAGGCGGGTAGCATTGAATTCAGCCATTTAATTAGCAACATCAAATCGATGAATCAGCTCTCGATTGCGGTAGTGGATGGCGTAGCACGGGGCGGTGGTAATGAATTTGTGATGGCGTGTGATTTAGCGTTCGGAACCGAAAATGCCGCATTTGCTCAACCTGAAATATTCATCAATATTCCAACCGGTGGCCAAGGTGCCGTTCAGTTTGCACGCCGCATGGGTAAAAACAAAGCACTGCAAGCCTTGTTAACAGGGGTCGACTTTACGGCTGAACAAGCTGAGGCGTTAAATATCATTACTCAGTATGTGCCAAAAGCAGAATTGGACAATGTACTTGAGCCATTATTGGCGATTGTCGGTAACTTAGAAGTACGAGACATTATTATGTACAAAGAGATTGTTGCCGCTTCTTTAAAAGATGAGGAGGCCGGTGCAGAGCTAGAACTTCGTTATTTTCTTGAACGTGCTAAAGAAGAAAAAACCCAGACTATTATCACCACGTACTTAAAGCATGGTGGCCAGACCGTTCGTGAAGCGGAAGACATTCAAGGGATCTTTGCTGATACGGCTCAAGAACTAAGTAGTTAGTACATAGGTGAAGATCAAGGGTGCTATACACGACGCTCTTGATCTTAATACACGACAGCTATCTAGCCCTCAGTCACAGTTTCTCAGTAAGATCCGTCTCTGTATCATGCTGCTTAAAACCAGTTAGCCTAGCTCTTTAGCCTGATACAAATTTAATGCCAATGTGGTTACTCTTCTACGCGTTTACCTGTAGGACCAAAAGCAATTAAATAAGGAAATTAAAGTTGGCTACAATTAATACATCTGGCTCGGGGCGCCCGAACAAGAATGAGCATTACTCTGATGGATCGGTAATTCAATACAATGTATTCCCAAACGCAATTGAGAGTGAAAAGGCAAGATTAAGAAAAATTACCGATGCTTACGATATCATTAATAAGCTCGATCAAAAGATTGATTTACAAGGCCCATGTAATAATTATTTTAGAACACTGCCAAAAGGTAAAACATTTCGTCACTTCTGGCGAGATAACAGTATCTTTATAAATTATTCGCCTTCAACCGCCCATGGTTTCTATGGGGCAATGCATAGTAATTTTAAAGATATTTCGATAACAGCATGGTGCCTAGACAATACTAATGTCTGGATGATTGCTGCAACTATCGTCCATGAGTTTGCTCATATTGCCGGTGCTTTAGGGTATCCCTCTCACGCAGCAGAAAAATCAGCTGATATGTGCGGATTTAAACAACAGTATAATCCTAATATTCTTGGATCTATTAAGCGCTTAGGAAATTATCTTGAACAAATTGCATAAACTTAATGTTTGGACGCTATTAATTGCATCGTTAACACTTGCCCCGTTAACGAATAGTTATGCAGAAGGAGTAAGCTTAAAGAAAGCTCTTGCTAATAAAGCCCTATTTACCTTGCTGCATCATGATAATGGCAAGGCGGGTAGCTTAAATATCGTCAGTGTTGCTGAGTCTCAAAAGAATGCACTGAAGGGGAATGATCGACTTGCGGGTTATCCCATAAATGGAGCGTTACAAAGTTTAGAAAAAGAAAAGTCTCTTCAACTGGCTAATATCTTTCTGGATGAAAGCAACTACGTATATTTGAATAAACGCTGTGCCAACCAAGCGTTCAATGGCATTCGTTTCACTTCTGGAAATGACTCGGTTGAGATAGTGATTGGAACCCCTTGTAATCAAGTTCTCGCCGTTTCTAAGCATGAAAATGAAACTCAGTGGTGGGGTGGTATCTTAAATGGCGCAGTGACAGAAAAGGTTTTAACGCTATTAACCGTTGAAAGTGAATAAATAATACTGTCAGATAGATTGAAATGATGTCTTCAGTGAATCTGAAGGCATCATCTATATTAATTTCGTTTCAATCGTCCTTTAAAGCCTCCTTTAAAGCCTCTATAGCGCTTCAATCAACACCTCGGCACTCACCACCTTTGCATAAGCAAAACCCAGCCCAGCCATAAACGCCGCATGAACCTGAGCCGCAGGCACGGCCACCCCATCAAACTCCAAATCCATCGTCGCGCATGCATCATGGGCCACTGCACATTCATAGCCAAAATCAGCCGCCGCACGGGTCACCGCATCAATACACATATGCGTCATAGCCCCCACAATCACCAGCTTATTCACCCCGGCTTCATCCAATACCTTTTTAAGCTCGGTATCGCGGAAGCTATTAATCTGCTGCTTAACGATAACCACTTCATTATCTTGCGCAGCGACCGATGGGTGAATCTGAGCGCCTTCAGAATTTGGTAAAAAGAACGGCGCCTCGTTGGTAGGAAACTCATGGCGAACATGAATCACAGGTAAGCCCTGATCACGAAATTCGGCTAATAACTTAGCGCCTTGCTCGGCCGCCGCTTCCGTAGCGACCAAAGGATTTTTAGCCTCCGTATAGGTCGGGAAATAATCGTTTTGGAAATCGATTAACAGTAGGGCTGTCTTGTCCTTAGTATTTACAGTGTTCATAGTTTTGCCTTCTTCTATATTAAATAAGATGTCTGTCGGCTTGTGACCGTGAAGCTATTATTGCCAATGTCAGCGCAATGCACTAAAGTCAAAACGGGCATAAAACAGGCAAAATCGGCCAGTTGTGGAAAGAAGGGTAAAAAGCATGAAAATACAAATAGTTAACTACCCAGGCGCCATGCAAACCGCAACGCAGGGCCTGTATGAAATGTAGCCAATCGCATTGCAGAAGAGCATGGCCTAACAGAACGCTTCGACATGCAGATAATAAAAGTCCCAGACTTAGCGCAGGCAAAAAGCAAAAACCACATCATCATCTTGCCGCCCAACATCGTCGACGAATATTACCTAACCCCTGAAGCAGAACTTAACCGCTGGATCGTAAAACAACACAAGCAAGGCGCGGTGATCTGTGCAGTTTGTGCAGGGGCGTTTATATTAGCCAATACTGGGCTACTCAATAATCGCCCAGCAACCACCCATTGGGGATTGTCTGACCAACTACAAACACTATTCACTGAAGTAGAGGTTAACGCCGAAAAAATCATCATCAACGACGGCGACCTAATCACCGCCGGTGGCTTAATGTCTTGGATGGACTTAGGGCTAGAGCTGGTGGCCCAGTTTTTAACCCCCGCAGTCATGCGCCAGTTAGGAAAGTTCTTAATCATCGATACCGCCCCCAGAGAGCAGCGCTACTACCAAAGCTTTAACCCAAGGCTCGATCATGGCGACGACGTAATACATAAAACTCAAACCCACATACAAGCCAAATTCCATACTCGCCTAACTGTGGCATCGCTAGCAAAAAAGAGCCATCTATCTGAGCGCACCTTTGCCCGCCACTTTATTCAAGCAACAGGGTTTAAAGCGAATGAATACCTACAGCGCCTTAGAATCCAGAAAGCGTGTGAGTTATTAGAATCAACCAAGAAGACATTTGAGGTGATTGCCTATGACGTGGGTTATGAAGATGTGAGCGCGTGCCGTAAATCGTTTGTGAAGATTATTGGCTTAACGCCGAAGGAGTTTCGGAGGAGGTTTGTGTGAATATTGTCCCGATAAAACGGACACCTAATTTTCCCTTCGATTAGGTGCCCAATTAAATCTCTACTTATGCAACACAGTATTGCAGGCCTAGCTTTATGCATTCGATGCATATCTTTAGGCCGTTAGAGATTGAGTCTGTGTATAAGTCGATTATGGTGTTTACCATTGGCTTGGTTGAGGTATTTGTGAAGCTTTAGTGGATTATTTAACTCAGCCTAATTTCTTATTTTATTAGAAACAAATACCGTATTCATTGTTCTACTTGACCCCTTTTTTCAATTTCGTCAAGATGCATGAAATTTTAGTATAGGGATAAAGGATTATGCCAGAGAATATTGATTACAAATTTCTAAGTGATCTAGAGGGTGGTAGTAAAACGTCTGGATACGTACCTGCTGCGGGCGTAAGTAAGAGTGGCGTTACTATTGCGACAGGCTTTGATCTTGGTCAGCGTAGTGAATCTGATTTGACAACGCTTGGTTTGAACAAAATATTAATTAAGAAGTTGAAACCCTGTTTAGGAAAAAATCTAAAACTGCAGTTGATTACCTAAAGGATAATGCACTAGTAATCACTGTTGAAAATGCAACGCTTATAGATAAAGCTGTTAAATCGGCTCATATAGCATCTCTAAAGGCAAAGTATAACGCTTCAACTCATAATGCAGACAAAAAGAAGTTTTCTGATTTACCAGATGAAGCTCAAACAGTTATTGCTTCAGTTTCTTTTCAATATGGTACGAATTTGAATTCTGCAACACCTAATTTCTGGAAGGCTGTGTCATCTCAGGATTGGGATGAATCAATCATACTGCTTAAAAAATTTGGTGACTCTTACCCCACTAGAAGAAAGAAAGAAGCTACCTTGCTAGAGAAAATTAAGAAATGAGACTAATCAAGTTATCTTCGGCTGTTATATTACTGGTATTAATATCATGTACTTCAACACAGGTTGTTGGTCAAAAATATATTACTTCTTCTCCTGTTCTTTTAGCCTATGAAGACTATTTATTTAGCATGAAAGAACAAAGGTTACCTGTTGAATTTAATGACGGAGTTCAAGTAGAAAATTGTAATGAATACATTCTATTGAAATCTGAAACCGTGTTGGTTGAGACCGAAAGCAATTTTTTGGCTTCGCAAAATTACGTGATGTGTGAAACGTTATCAATTATTAAGAAATCGGAAGATTTTCAAAAGATAAGTCTATTACCTATTAAAATCGGTGAAGCTTTAGCTAAACAAATTGATCTCCGTTCATTTAGATCATCGCTCTTCAAGCGAGCAAACGAAAATGCTTATACGCTGGATGCGATTTCTAAAGGGGCTTTAGAAATTTCTGATTATGGTGTTGTGTTAGAGTCTGACAACTGGTTCTTTGAATTACAAGTTGTTGCACGTATTGATGCGAATTCTGATGGAGTAGAAGATTGGCTTATTTGGGTTTCAGATAGAGCCAAGATGGGATCTTACAATACTTTTAAAGGTTATATTGCCTATGGAGTAGAGGACGAAATAGGTTTATCTTTAAATAAATTATAAGTACTTATAATATTTTAAATAGATGGGTTCTTATTTAAAACCGTCATTCCTACGGAAGGAAAATTTGATAAAGTGAATTTGGCCACCTAATTAAATTTGTCATATTTAACACCAAGCACCTAGCGGTAACTTGGTGTTTCTCATTCTCACTTATGCAACCCACCCAACCCCACAACCGCATTAACAAATATCTCCATCTGCACTTCAGGTGGATTCGCTTCAGGAATCAACAAACCACGTTGCACCGCTTCACGCTGGCCAATGCGTTCGTACCATGCAATTAAGTTTGCGTGCTTTGTACTCTTACCTGTGGCTAATTCCAACATCTCACCAATAGGATGAACAAACGCCATTCTCACCCAAGGGAAAAAGGCAATGTCGGCTATGGAGTATTCGTCTCCGGCAAAATACTCATGACCTTCTAATAACGTATTCAGTACGTTGAATAAACGGTTCACTTCTTGAGCGTAGCGCTGTGTTGCAACCGGGTGTTCGTTATTCCAAGCGCCGCCCCATACCAGCAATTGGCCACAGTTTGGGCCTAGGCCGCTCATTTGAAGCATCAGCATCTCGATGACTTTGGTGCGCTTTAGCAGGTCTTTGGGTAGCAAGGTGCCTGACTTCTCGGCTAGGTAAAACAATATTGCGCCCGACTCGCTGACGATCACTTCGCTGTCTTTTAGTAGTGGGATCTTCTGGTTGGGATTCATGGTCGTAAATTCTGGACGGGTATTCGCGCCGTCGTTTAAGCCTTTATGAACCTTGTATTGTAGGCCTAGCTCTTCTAGTGCGATGGATATCTTTAGGCCGTTGGGGGTAGCATCTGTGTATAAGTCGATCATCTTTTTTCTCTTTCGCTTACGGTTGATCAAAGTATACGGAGAGAACATTTAGTGAATAGTCCACATATATGCGTTTGCGTGTTGCATTTATGCAGAGTGCATCAATATGAATCCCAAGATAGGTTATGCAGTAAAAACCTAAACTGTTAAAGTTAAGTCCATAGGACAGAACCAATAGCTTTACACCTTAGGACTATTTATGGATTTACCGATTTCAGTCAAAATTTCGTTAACGTCTGCATTTGTATTTTTCATGCTTGCGTTATGCACAGGCGTGTGGAAATACAGCCTGATGACCAAGTCAGAAAAAGGCCAGTCGCGATATTATGTTGATATCGCGCACCGTTCTTCTTTTCTATACGCCTATGCGGCTTTGCTGCTGGCAGTTTTTGCTTATTTAAGTCAGTTTCCAGAATGGCTTAATACACTCGCCGTGGTGGGGTCTGTATTTTTCTATTTGGCGGCGGTCCTTGGCTATGTTTATCAAGGCATTATAAATAAAACCAGCAATCAAATACGGGCTACTATTCGTAAAGAGCCTTCTTCAACCCCTATGTGGTTAACTCATCTTTTTACCTTCAGTTTAATTTTGGCTGAAATTGGTGGGGCTTTGATTTTAGGCATGGGGGCCATGCTGGCGATTTGGGTATAAAAGTATGAGCTCTACTAATTTTCCACCTAATATCAGTACCGCTGATAAAGTTATTCTATTTGATGGTGTCTGCAAGCTCTGTAATATTTGGAGTAATTTTATAATTAAGCATGATCATCAGCATGTTTTTAAGTTGTGCAGTGTGCAATCAAAAGAAGGAGAGAAGATACTGAAGCATTTTGGTTTATCCACAGAGGTATACGAAAGCATGCTGTATGTGGAAGGGAAGCAATGTTATCAACAGAGTGATGCCTTCTTTCAGGTGATAGCTAAGCTTGGCAATCCGTGGAAATTGGCCTGTATATTTGTGATTATTCCTAAGCCTATACGAAACTGGTTATACGACCGTATCGCACTAAACCGTTATCGCTTATTCGGTAAGTATGACGTGTGTCTGCTCCCCACGGCTGATCACGAGGCCCGATATTTAAATGAAAAATAATCCTTTATTGCTAGTAATGGTTATGGGCATGTTCATGAGTGCAAAATTGATAAAGGTAATGTGACGTTTCAAGATTCTCCTTGCTCTGGCTACTTTGCTTAAGAATCGTCATGAGGAAAATTGTGCGGTAATTTGAGTCGGAAAATCAATTTTCCAGTATGCTAGTGCCTAAATATGATTCAACAGCGATAACTGCTAATTAAAAGTATCAAACGAAGATTTTACCTATGTTAAACAATGGATTTAAGCGCGCTTACTTATTCATCTTACCCGGTTTGTTAATGGCCATGACGGGGGTGGGTGTTGGGGACTTGGCGACCGCAGGTTTTACCGGCGCTCAGTTAGGTACGACTGTTTTGTGGGCTATTTTATTGGGTGGGTTGTTTAAGTTCATTCTAACTGAGGGCATCGCTCGTTGGCAGTTGGCTTCTAATACTTCGATTATTCAAGGTGTGGTTCAGCACCTACGTAAACCCTTTATCGTTTTTATGTTGTTGTATTTTGTGCCTTGGTGCTGGTTTGTCGGTGGTGCGTTAATTAATGCAGCGGGGGTTGCGGGCAAAGAGCTGTTGTTATTATTGGGCTTTGAAGTAACTAAAGCGCAAGCGGGTATTGCCCACAGTCTTATAGCCTTGGCCTTATTGGCTTTGGGCCGTCAGGCCATCTTTAATCGCGTGATGAGTCTTTTAGCGGTTATTTTATTTGCTACGGTTCTTAGTTGCGTTTTGTTTGTGCCGGTTCAGCCGATGGATATTATTTCGGGCTTGTTTATTCCTCAATTACCTGCGCAGCCTGGAGCATTGAGTTGGACTTTAGCTTTGATGGGGGGGGTTGGCGGTACGTTAACTATTATTTGTTATGGTTATTGGTTAGCGGCTAGCCAGCGTAAGGGAATGCAAGGTTTAAGATCTAGCCGTTGGGATATCGCGATTAGTTACGGGTTAACCTGCTTATTTGGTATTGCCATGGTAATTATTGGCTCGGTGGCTGTACAGCAGGGCAAGGGGCTAAGTTTGTTATTAAGCATTAGCCAGTATTTCACTCAGCAGATTAATCCACTAATGGGTATACTTTTTTTAGTCGGAGCTTGGGCGGCGATATTTTCGAGTTTATTGGGAGTATGGCAAGCCGTGCCTTTGATTTATGCTGATGCAGTACACAGCTTTAAAGGCATTAAGATTCCGTTGAATCAATTACCTAAATCATTTTCATATAAGTTGTGGTTGGGTCTGTTAGCAATCTTGCCAATGTTGTCGCTGGAAATCCCCTTTAAAGAAATTCAAAAACTCTACTCTGTGGTTGGAGCATTTTTTATGCCGATATTAGCGCTAACCTTATTGTGGCTCAATAATCGGCAGGTAGATTCAGAATTTAAGAACAGCCTAGTAACCAATATTGGATTGATATTGGTTACTATCTTTTTTGTCGCGGCTTCTTTGTATAAGTATCGTGAATTTCTATTATTCTGATAAAGTAGAAAGTACTCTTAATTAGCGTAGTATTGATTTTTATGGAGAGACTATGAATTCAATTAACCCTAAGAAATTATTATCCAGTAAATGGACTGCTGTAGCCCCTATGGATAAAGAGAAACACTTTATTATTTCGGATGTAGAGTTTGATGAAAATAATGAGGTAATGTCTTGTACCATAGAAGCAATCATGACAAAACGATCTCAGGAGATTGATTGGCATGATCTAAAAGACGATACTTGTTGGGTTTATGGCTGGAAATAGTGTTAGCGGGGTCGTTTGGCTTCCAGTTGTAGTATTTTTTTATGAATAATTTCTGCCTCATTCGTAATGAGAGAGTAGGATCTTATATCACCATTTCTTTGAGCTTGCATCGCTTCCTCTAATTTTTTCATGTATGCCTTTTTCAGTTTCTTAATCGGATTTGTTTTAAATAGAAACATGGGATATCTCCAATAAATGATTTTTAATTATGTGTTTTTGACGGTCTAATTACCAAGCAATCTTTTTACCTTGCCAATCAATGTAGTCAACCTTACCATCAAATTTTAAATGCTTACTCTGGGTTAATTCAAATAGCTGTTCAGCAACAAACTGGGTTGTGAATAGCTTATCTTTAGGAATATTTCTTTGAAATGGTTTCGATAATTGAGTATCGGTTGTACCTGGATGAAATAATAACAGTTTGGTATTTTTTGCCCGTCTAAAAAGTTCAATAGCTGCGGTTTGAAATAGCATGTTTAGTGCTGCTTTAGAGGCTCTATAGGTATACCAACCACCGAGTTGATTATCTTCTATACTGCCGACTCGGGCACTGAGTGCCGTGATTGTACAGTTAGTCGTATGGTTTAATAGCGGCAGAAGGCTTTGTAAACATAATAAAGGTATAAGCGTATTCGATTGCATTAATTCACTGAAATATTCATTGTTGATGTCTTCTAACTTCTTTTCAGGCATGTTTCTAGCATAGTGCAGTTGTCCATTGAATATGATGACTTGATGTAATTCAATATGAGACTGCTTTAATATTAAAACGATATTCGCCAAGTTCGATATTGAATAATCTGTTTCGAAATGGCTATCACAATGACTATTCAAAATTTTCGATGAACTAATAGAAATCATATTGAAGTCGGTTTTAAGCGATTTTATATATTCAATGTAACTCTGAGCTATGGCACTGCTCGCTCCAAATAGAATAATAGTTTTCATTGGATTACTTTATCCATAGTAAATACATTAATGCGTTGTCTTATTAACTTTACGCAGATACATCGTTTATGGATCTTTTCTGAACAAGTATTTAAAAATAGCCTTATAAAAAACTTACAAAACTCAAGTGATCCATTATTTTTCTAACGCGTAAGTTGCTATACACACTACGGAGGAAAAGAAATGAACACTACAAAGAAAAATTGCCTAACTGCATTATTATCGGTATTTTTAGTCGCGTGTAATGATAGCGATAATGATAATACGAGCTCGGCTTACGTTAGAATTTTGCATGCATCACCGGATGCTCCCAATGTTGATGTATTGGTAGACGGCTCACAAGTATTGGCTGATGTGTCTTACCAACAAGGGTCTGGCTATTTAAAAGTAGATGCCGGAGCACGTGATATTAGTTTGAGAGTCAGCGGTACAGAAACAATTGCGTTAGAAAATACACTGACATTAGCTTCTAATGGATATTATTCTGTCATTGCGCAAGATAATGTGGCTTCGTTAGAACTCGAGGTATTAGACGATACGTCTAGAACGGGTAATGATTCAACTGACCTTACTGTCGTGCATGCCTCTACTGTAGCTGGTAATGTTGATATTTATGTAACAGCAGATGGCGTTGAATTACCTGCGACAGCTACGTTGGAAAATGTACCCTTTGACGCGAATGCATCATTAGCCAATGTCGCCAACGGTGATTATCAAGTTCGTTTAACGGCAGCGGGCTCTACCGACGTTGTTTACAACTCTTCGACACTTGCGGTTGCCAGTGATGTAACTGCTGTGGCAGTCAATAGTATTCAAGGTGTATCTCCTGCCAGTTTACTGATCTGGACAAATTCTGTGATGTCTGTTCTTGATGCAACCGCGGAAGTTCGAATTGTTCATGCCGTAGATGCTGTGACGGTTGACGTGTTTGCCGGAGGTGCGGAACTACTATCCGATTTCGATTATAAAGACTCGACGGTTGGTATTACAGGGGCCAGTGCAACGGGTTATTTAACTGTCGCTGCGGGTAATTTAGCGGTGGCAATTGCGGCGGCTGATCAAGGTATTGGTAATGCTTTACCGACGCTATCAGGTACATTGTCATTGGAACGCGGCGTCTCTTATACCGTCATTGCTGCTGGCTCAGTGAGTGCGTTATCAGATACCCAGCTGATTGTTTTAACTGATGATCGTAAAGGTACAGACGATGCAGATGTCCGCTTAGTACATGCCTCAGCGGCTTCAGCCGCAGATCCTGTCGATATTTTTGTCGCTGCGGCGGGTGCTGATATTAGTATGGCTACTCCTAATTTCGCGGATGTCGTAATCGGCCAAAATACCGGTTATACCGCCTTGGATGGGGCATTAGCCTATGATGTGGTTATTGCTGCTGATGGCACTACGGCTGCGGCTGTACCGGGAACTGCAAATTTAACTTTTGGTACAGATACGGTCACTACAGCCATTGCAATTGGTAACTCTGTTCCTAATTTGGAAGCGATTATACTAAACGATAAACGTTGATCATTATTCTGCTCTTCTAAGCACGGGCTTGGCTCGTGCTTTTTTATGTCTCTTAATTATTTTTATCTTATTTTATTTTTTTGTGAACCTTTTGAAGTGTATTTGCGTAAGGACTTATAGCTGGCGATTTAAATCGTAAATATTTCTGCGAGCGATTAATTATTTTTTATCAAAAGAGGGAGGCTCTATGCCCCAGTATACTGCACCACTTAATGACATGAGCTTTGTTCTATTTGACGTATTGAAAGCACAGGATCTGAGCTTGTGCCCAGGTTTTGAAGATGCGAATGAAGAAATGATTCGCGCTGTAATGGATGAAGCGTCCAAGTTAGCTGAGAATATTTTACAGCCTATTAACCAGTCTGGTGATATAGAAGGCTGTCATTTCGACCCTGAGACTAAATTAGTTACAACACCCAAGGGCTTTAAAGAAGCGTATAAAGCGTTTGCCGAAGGTGGATGGTCTGGGTTGTCTGCCTCACCTGAATACGGTGGCCAAGGCCTGCCGCATTTAATAAAAATTGTCGTTGATGAGATGGCTTGCTCGACGAACCTATCGATGGGTATGTACCCAGGTTTAAGTCATGGCGCTATCGATGCGTTAACCTTGCACGCCAGCGATGAATTAAAAGATAAGTATCTACCTAATTTAATATCTGGTGAATGGACCGGCACTATGTGCTTGACCGAACCGCAATGTGGTACTGACTTAGGATTAGTGCGAACTAAGGCGGAACCTCAAGCGGATGGCAGTTATGAAATATCAGGAACTAAAATTTGGATTACCGGTGGTGAGCAAGACTTAGTGGATAATATTGTTCACCTCGTACTGGCGAAATTACCGGGCGCTCCGGATTCTAGTAAAGGTATTTCATTATTTTTGGTGCCTAAGTTTTTAGAAGACGGCACACGTAATCCAGCATTTTGTGGTGGCCTAGAACATAAAATGGGTATTAAAGCATCAGCAACTTGCGTGATGAATTTTGAAAATGCGAAAGGTTGGCTGATTGGTAAAGAAAATGAAGGCCTTAAGTGCATGTTCACTATGATGAATTCTGCGCGCATCATGGTAGGGGTTCAAGGGTTAGGTTTAGCAGAAAAGGCGTATCAAATCAGTTTGGGCTTTGCCAAAGAACGCTTACAATCTCGCTCACTGACAGGTCCTAAAAGCCCTGATGAAAAAGCCGATGCCATTATTGTTCATCCCGATGTTCGCCGCATGTTAACTCAACAAAAAGTGTTCTTAGAAGGCGCTCGTTGCATGGCTTACTGGACGGGAATGAATCTTGATTTAGCAGAAAAACACCCAGATAGCGAAGTACGTGAAGAAGCTGATGATATTGTGCAAATCATGACGCCGATTGTGAAAGCCTACTTAACCGATGAAGGTTACTTTTCTACTGACCAAGCGTTACAAAGCATGGGAGGCGCTGGTTTCACTCAAGACTGGGAAGTTGAACAATTATTACGTGATGGGCGTATTGCGCGTATTTATGAAGGCACAAACGGTATTCAATCATTAGATTTGGTTGGGCGTAAGCTGATGATTAAAGGCGGGCGCTTACCGAAAACCTATTTTAGAGTGATGCATAGGATATTAGCCAATGTAGAAACAGATGAGCACAAGCACGATTGCAAAGGGTTATTGAATACACTTCAAAATAGTTTGATGTGGTTAGCCGGTAATGCGGTGCAAGATGCTGATGTTCTTGGTTCAGCTGCAACCCCAGTATTAAAATTATTTTCTTTAACAACTATGGCTGTGATGTGGGCGAACATGGCGAATATCGCTGCAAAGGATTTAAATTCTGGTAAATATTCACAAGATTTTTATCAAGGTAAAATGAAAGCGGCTGATCACTTCTTTAGAACGGCTAAGGCACAAGCGGAATTATTGCACGCTGATATTACCGCCGGTAAAGAGTCTTTGATGAATTTTACTGAAGATCAGTTTTGAGCTGATTCTGAGTTTAAAAAATTTGATTAACGTATCTTAATAAAAGCTTTATAGCCTTAGCTATAAGGCTTTTATTTTGCCAGCTCTCTAAGGAAATCAACTGACTTATGGTATAGCTGTCTGGTGCGTTCTAAACTTACGCCGATTTGCGGGGCTATTTCAGCGAAGGTGAGGCTGTCAGTGATACCGATACCATGATAAAGAGTAATGATTTTTTGTTGCCGCAGCGGTAATTTTTCAAGCCATTTTTTTAATTGTTCAGTATCGTTAATATTTAGCATCTCGTTATTCGAATACGATTTTGAGTATGCTGATGAGCTTTCTTCATCATTTATATCTTCAGATCTCAGTACTTCTTCTAGCATTAAACCCTCTTCGTAATGCGATGAACTTATTGAAACCGTTAAGTTGGTAATATGATTCACGGCAATGATATGTTCTTTTTTATATCCTGTGAGGGTCTGTAGTTGCTCTAAAGTTGGTTGTTTTTCATGGCGGCTATAAAAGTCGTATTTAGTCGATTCTATTTTGAAGATACGATCACCGATATTGATAGGTATTCGTATTGCACTTCGCTTTTGGCTAAGTGCTTGTTTAACCGCTTGTTGAATCCACCAATAGGCATAGGTGGTAAAGCGATAGCCTTTGTGAAAATTGTATTTTTCGGCTGCTTTGATTAATCCTAACGAGCCTTCTTGAATCAGCTCTTCTGTATCAACTCCTTTTCCAGTAAAGCGTTTTGCGATGTGCATTACCAGCCGAATATTACCTCGAACTAATTGATTACGATATTTTATGTAATCATTTTTTAATGAATTGACCAGCTTTTTTAAAGGGATTTCTATTTTATTTGCCTGTGCTAGCAGAAATTCAAAAACATAGGAACGATCACACTGTAGTCTTATTAGGCTAATGGATAAGCTTTTCTGTGTAACGCCTGTATTGAGGTTTGATACTTTGAAATGCTTTGATAATAACCATAGATCGTATTGCGTTAAAAAATCGTCAAGCACGGAAGAGGTTTGATGTTGCGCCAGTAGAATATCGTTAACTTGAGCAAGCAAATTTTCTTGCACTAATAATACTTGGGCAAGCCGTTCCATTGCCTGGTCCATTGCTTGTGCGATGGACGCTTCTTTTTCAGCACTTAGGACTTGCAGTTTAGGGTAATGTAGAATTAATTGGTTCACTTCCTCTGAATTCATCTCTTGTGCCTTTTTAATCGTATGTTAGCTATACGATTTAAAAACCTATTTGGATGCTTAATAGTTGTTGGGAACGACGATTATTGGATTGCAACTCGAGTGATACGCTATTGCAAAGTCATCTAGCAACATCTAGTAGTATATGGAGATTGGAAAGTTTGCGATAATAGTCCACAAGTTAAAACACAATGATTTGTTGGTAGGTGAATAAGTTGAAGAGTGAAGAAAACCGTTGGACGACTTGTTCTCAGTGCCTTGGGCGTGGCAAAAAAAGTAAGCGCCTACGAAAAAAAGTAAGGCTGGCTTATCAACGCGCTCTAGAAGCCTTTGAAAAATCCAATCATGAAGGCCCTGCACCTGCCCGCCCTAAGGCGCATCTAGATAACTGTAGCCAGTGTAATGGTTGCGGCTTACAGCCTGTTACAGCTGATAACTCTTCCGACAGCTCTGCCGATTGCGAACACTACCCTCATGTCGCTATTATTGGTGGCGGTATCGGTGGTGTGGCGCTGGCGGTGGCTTGCTCCCATCGTGGCATTCCTTTTACCCTTTATGAACGCGATAGTGGTTTTGGTGCTCGATCTCAGGGCTATGGACTGACGTTACAGCAGGCGAGTCGGGCGATTGAGGGTCTAGGGATTTTCTCTTTAGCCGAAGGCGTTGTTTCAACACGTCATGTGGTTCATAACACTGAAGGCAAGATGATCGGGGAGTGGGGCATCAGAAAATGGTGCGCTGGCAAGAGTGAGTCGGATAATCGAGCAGCACCGAAGCGGACCAATATCCATATCGCCCGTCAGTTATTGCGTTTAGCCATGATCGAGCAGCTAGGCGGTCACGATAAAATAACCTGGGGACATCAGCTTGTTGATTTTAAAGTAGCTGATGCCAGTGCGACTGAAGGGAAGGGGGTTGAGTTAACTTTCCAAATTGATGGCGAAATCAAAACCGCTCATGCCGATCTTGTAGTGGGTGCCGATGGCATTCGTAGTACGGTGCGTCGATTATTGATTGGTGAAGAGGCTTCTCCGTTACGCTATTTAGACTGTATTGTGATTTTGGGGATTTGCCCTTTAGCCGCCATTGAATCTGAAAATGAGACCTTATTGGATTCGGCCACGGTATTCCAAACCGCTAATGGTAACGAGCGCATCTATATCATGCCTTATACCACCGATTCGGTGATGTGGCAGCTGAGTTTTCCGATGGCAGAAGAGGATGCTAAAGCGTTGAGCGCAAAAGGGCCTGAAGCTCTGAAAGAAGAAGCCCTTAAACGCTGTCAGTGGCACGATCCTATTCCACAGATTTTATCCGCGACTCAGGCAACGGAAGTATCGGGTTATCCGGTTTATGATCGTGCTTCTCTTACTCCCGAGTTATTGCAGCAGGGTAAGCAGGTGACATTGATTGGTGATGCGGCTCACCCTATGAGTCCGTTTAAGGGGCAAGGGGCGAATCAAGGTTTATTGGATGCGTTAGCACTCGCGCGTGGTATCACTCTGCATTGTCGTCCACAATCGAATTGGCGAGACGCGGGTATTCGAGAGCGAGTACTCAACGAAACGGAAGCTGAAATGTTGGAGCGCAGTGCTAAGAAGGCAAAAGAATCTGCAGAGGCTGCTGAATTTTTGCATTCTGATGTAGTTTTGCACGAAAGCAATGAACCTAGGGGACGGTACTTGAAAGGGCAAGATTCAAAGGCGCTAGATGACAGGGATAATACCGATGCTTAGATTTGAATGCTGTAATGTTAAAAACTGTGTGCCTGAGTTGATTGCTTTGGGTAATAACAATATGAAGATGTGGAACATCTTTCAATGGTTAGCTCAGCATGATGAATTGCAGTATGGTACTCAAGCAGAAATTGTTAAACTGTATGTGGATGAAGAGCTCGTTGGTTATAGTTTGTTTGAAAATTACCAAGCCCGCCGCGAGAAGGTAATAAGGTTTCAAGGCGCTAGCTATCAAGAATTAGGTGTTATTCATTTTATCACTCTCGAAGATCATCGTAATAAAGGCTATGCTACTCAGCTAGCCAGTGCTATGTATAGCGATGTTATTGAACCGATGTTAACGTCTTATCGGGGCAGTGAGAGTCATTATGTTTATGTACTTGCTACCGGACGTGCTGCGCCATTGATGGAACGTACTGATATTCCCTCGGTAAATTTAATTAAGCATTTCTATTCGGATGCTAGCTTTGAAATGAAGGTTGTTGATTATTTAGCCAAGCAATGATCAAAATAATGGGCTTCATGATTAAAGGGGGGATTCAAAAGAAGAACAGCCCCTCACCATTTTTAAATGGTAATGAACCTAAGACTAAAGTAAAAAATATGTATTAGGCTAGGTATTTAAAATAAGAATAGTGGTTTATATAGGAAGATAAAATGATCTCACATACAACGCTAGGGACCAATGATCTTGATAAAGCGGGTTCTTTCTATAATGAAATATTGTCCATAATGGGTGCCACTAAAATATATGAATCCGAAAAAGTGATTTTTTGGGAGTTTGAAGATGGTGGTGCGAAGTTAGCAATCAGCATGACATATAATGAAGAACCCGCGACTCATGGTAACGGCACGATGGTTGCATTGAGTTTGACTAGTAATGATAAAGTGAATGAGGTTTATGCAAAAGCTTTAATCTTAGGAGGAGCCTGTGAAGGTGAACCTGGGAAAAGAAATGATGATGCATTTTATGGCGCCTATTTTAGAGATTTGGATGGCAACAAAATAGCCGTATTTCACCGCTGATACAAAAGCATAAGACTGCTGTATCATTATCGGCTATATGACATTGATATGATGATTTATTTAATACTGGCTTAGAAAAATGATTGTTATGAAATTAAACATTATATTTATTACACTGTTCTTCGTGGGCTGTTCTTCAGTTCCCGCTTATATTCCTGAAAAAGAACAACTTGATTTAACCCGCTTACCCTTGCCGGATACTTCATTGTCGATTCCTCACCTAAGCTCCTGTACCGATGCAGAAGATACAACGATTCAAATTGATTCAACCTCGCCTTTAACTGTGCTAGTTCATGGTTGTGATAGCTCAGCGGGGCGCTTTAGATCCTTAGCACAGTTATACGCATTTCATGGCCAGCAGGCCGTTTGTTTTAGTTATGATGATCGAGATAGTTTGATCGATAGTGCTGAAATGTTAGCCAGTGCCGTTAATCAACTATCAGAAGCGACGAATAATCAAAAGATCTCAATCATGGGTCATAGCATGGGGGGATTAATTTCACGTAAGGCTTTGGAAGATGGTTTTAAACCGTCGAATAAACTGAGAGATAATAACCTTGAATTAATTACTATCTCAGCTCCGCTATCTGGAATCCAAGCAGCTGATCATTGTGGCATTAATGCGCTTCATTGGCTTTCTGCTGGCATTGTCCCTGGTATTTGTTGGTTGATCACCGGTGATAATTGGAATGAAATTACCGCGTCTTCTGACTTCATTCAGCAACCTGAGCCTTTGCTACCCTCGGTCGATCGATACCTTAAGATTGTTACTAATGAGAAACATTCTTGTCGTCGTTCAGATGATCAGGGAGCCTGTATTGAAAGTGATGATGTGTTTGATGTATCCGAACAGTATAATTCTAAAATTGATAGTTTCCCCAATACAACTGGGGTACAGGTTGATGCGGGGCATGTTGAAATTGTGGGTAATAAAGACATTGTGCCGCGAAAGTTATTAACGGTTTTACAAGATAATGGCATGCTGGCGCATACACCGACGGAGCGGAAACTGGCTCTTGAAAAATTACTGTCGGTTTTATATTAATTCTCTGCGGAGCTATCTATCTCAATAACGGTTTAGGGATTATGCGTAAAACAGATAAAAAGATAGATAATCAACTGCGAGAAGTTTTAACGGAAGTCTGTGAAACTGCGCTAAAGAAATTCAGCGGTTTTCAATGGTTGACGCATTTAGTGAGCTATTCAAACTTTCCTCAAAGTTTAACAATTGTTTGTATATTTGATACTAATGAAAGCCTTGATCAATTTAAGGCGACAAATGGTCGTAACGAATTAACGACCCTGATTCAGAATAAGTTATTGGGCCTAGGAGTTCGTATCCCCGTTAAAAATATGAGCAATCATATAGACTATGATACGGAAGAGGATTGCGATAATAAACATAGCGGTAACTGGGCTATAAGATTAGGCTCGAAATGAATGAGCTTGGATATTATCTAAAAAGAATAAAAAAAGATCTTATTAACGCGAGCTCGCAACAGAAAGCCGATGCTAGTCGCCGTTATTTTCCACATGGTATTCATTGCATTGGAGCAAATGCCGCAGATATTAAGTCAATTATTAAAGGCTTTCATCTGGATTTCCCTAATTTAACCGCCCATGAAATGCTTGGCATTAGCGAATATTTATTAAGCCATGCCGAGTTCAATGAAGAATTTCTAATTGCTTTTGGACTATTAAATAAATACATGAAGTTCAATCGTAAGTATCAAGACAATTATGGTGATGACTTGTTATTACGCTTTGAATATTGGTTAGAGCACTACGCCAATAATTGGGCTTTGGTTGATGATTTATGCATTAAAACAATTTATCAATTTTTAATATCTCGTCCGCATTTAATTGAAAAAACGCAATGTTGGGCGCACTCTCCAGTACCTTGGTGTCGCCGTGCAAGTAATGTGGTATGGGTAAAATTTATAAAACGTAAGATGGGTAAATCGACTTATTATCTGGATAAAGCGTTAGTTTTTAAGAACTGCGATTTATTAATCGCGGACGACGATGAGTTTGTACAGAAGAGTATTGGCTGGTTGTTGAAAGTGACTTCTATTGAGCATGAAGCGGATGTCATTGCTTATATTCAGAAGAATAGAGCTCACATGGTACGACATACCTTGCGCTATGGAATAGAAAAGATGGATGAGAAGACGCGTAAGGCATTATTGGGGTGAGAAATAGAAATATCAGACTATACTCTTAGTATGCTTTGCTTGTAATGGCAGTTACTTGGCTGCTCCGGAGTTTTAGTTAGCTATGAATGTTAAACGTATCATTCCCTATACTTCATTGATTTTATTAATACTTTTTCCTTTTCGTTGGGCTGCTGCTGAGCCCGAGCTGACCTTTCATGTCATTGCTGCCCAGCCTTTTGGTTATATGGACGAGAAGGGGGAGCCTACAGGCTTACATTATGAATTGATTCAACAGCTTTCAATTCGTAGTGGTATCGCAATTCGTCCGGTCATTATGCCTTATAACCGAATTTGGACGACGTTAGAAAATGGTGGCCATGATGGTGGTATTGTTTGGCGTTCTTCTGAACGGGATAGCTTGGTTAACTATTTAAGCTTTGTTTGGACAGATTATCTCACGGCGTTGACGTTAAAAAATAAAGAAATTAACCAGTATGACGATCTGCACTCTGGTGAAGTGGGGGTCATGAACTCATCATCGATTAATGAGAGATTTAATAATGATAAAAAGATCAACAAGATCAAGATTGGCAAGTACGAGAATGCTGTCACTATGTTAGCGGCGGAGCGTATTGATGCGGTAGTGGGGAATCTATTTGCTTATATGTATATTGCTCGACGTCAAAAGGTACTCGATAAGCTTTCGCTCCCCGGCTTTTATATGGGGCATCGAGAGCAATGGTTACAGATATCTAAGAAATCGAAAGGCTTGTTAGCGTTACCTGAAGGTGAACGCGCTAGGATCATTCAGAAATTATCAGTCACCATGGAGGCTATGGTGACTGATGGTATTATACGTCAGATTAATCGTAAGTATTATGGTGATGTGGTGAATCAGGTGAGTGATTTATTAGGCAAACCAGAGAGCTAGATTAGCCTATTAATCCAACTGATAGCGTTTGATTTTATTAATCAGTCCTTGTCGTGTTATGCCAAGCAGTTGTGCACTGTGTGTTTTATTACCTTGGCTCTTCTCTAATGCGGTATTAATCAGATTAATCTCTAAGTTTCTAACTTGATCTTCTAAAGGCTCAGCTGAGTCATTTCTTATTTTAACAGCTTCATTCTCTAATGTAGTTTCACCACGAATAAGTTGAATTTCTTGCAGTGTAATTACTCCATTTAGGCATATAGCTGCGGCACTTTCTAAGGTGTTTTTTAACTCACGGACATTACCTGGCCAAGGAGTATTTAGAAACCACTGGCAAGCTTCCGCGTTAATTTTTAATTTTTCACTGTGGTTGTTCGAATTATGTTTGGCATTAAAGAGATCAAGAAAGTAATTCACTAACGGTGTGATATCTTCTTTGCGTTCACTCAGGCCTGTTGTCGATATGGTAAGACCCTTAATTCGGTAATATAGGTCTTCACGAAACTTACCGGCTTTTATTTCTGTGGGAACGTCTCTATTGGTTGCACTTAATAGACGAATATCAATGCTTTCAAGCTCTCGGCTACCAACGGGGTAATAGTTTCCTTCTTGTAATACTCGCAACAATTTTACTTGCATCGCTAATGGCATCTCGCCTATTTCATCTAGAAATAACGTGCCACCGTCCGCTGTTGCTAATAATCCTTTACGGTCTTTTTCTGCCCCCGTGAACGCGCCTTTCTTATAACCGAATAACTCACTCTCTAATAAATCGGCAGGTATCGCACCACAATGAACCGAAATAAATGGCTGTAGCTTGCGGTCGCTGCCTTGGTGAATGGCATTAGCAATGATTTCTTTCCCGGTACCACTGGGACCTTGAATGAATACCGGCACTTGGGTTGCTGAAATACGTTGGATAAGTTCGCGAGTATTCTGAATAGCTGGACTATTTCCGATTAAACCAAAATTGGTTTGCGTATTAAGCTGTTCTTCTAGTTTGGAAATCTGTTGTAATAAACTGTGTTTATCCAGTGCGCGGGCGATAACAATTTTTAGCAACTCCGGGTCTACGGGTTTACTAATGAAATCCCAGGCACCCTGTTCAATGGCCTTTATGGCTATAGCTCTATCATTGTGGCCGGTGAGAACAAGCATAGGAACCGTATTGAAATGGTGCAGTTGAGCTAGTGTATCTTCAGGTCGAAAGCTGGGTGGTAATGCAAGGTCGTGTATAACAAGGTCAAAGTCTTGTTCTTCATTTATGCTCGCCCGATTAAACTTTTCTAATCCATCATTTAAATTAAAGCAAGTTTCTACCTGATAGCCTGCTTGCTGTAACCAGAGGCTAGTCAGTTCACAGAAGGCCACTTCGTCATCGACTAATAATATACGTGCGCTCATGACAATTCCTGTTTGTGTCTATTTTCTGAATAAGGTGGTAAAGGCAAAGTAACAATAAAACTAACGGGCCAGCCTTGATCGGTTCTGTATTCAATGGTGCCGTGATTAGCATCAACAATACGCCGTACTATGGAAAGGCCTAAACCACTGCCACCACTGCGCTGGGTAATAAAAGGTTCAAATAAATGCGGTAGCATATCCTTGGGTATGGCAGGGCCATTATTGTGGACTGATATTATTAAGGCATTATCGCTATTGATATTAGCGGTCACTGCGATTCTGCCAATGGCGTTGGATGTAATAAAGGCCGCGGAGTTTTCTAATAAATTAATGAGAATTTGCTGCATACGATCAGCATCAAGATGAGCGATTAAGTGAGCTTCACTTTCTAATTCGATATTGACGTTAAACAGGGCATTGATTTGCGTAATGACTTGCTTGATGAGGGGAATTAGGTCTATTTCTTTTGGATTTAATTCAATCGTTCCAGCATAAGACAGGGTATCGCGAATCAGTAATTCGGCTCGGGCGACTTGATTTTGAATGTGAGTTTTTATCACGTTATCGGTTTGTGCTGACGCCATATTGATAATGTTTAAAGGGTTACGCAGCTCGTGTGCTATGGCGGCGGTTAAGCCACCGAGTTCAACAAGGTGTTGCTGCTCGATACGCTCACGTTCAGATTGGGCCTCTATTCTTGCTAGCTGTAGTGATCGTTCTAAAGACGCGCAGGCGTTGGGAATAAGAGCGGATAATAGTTCAGCCATGTGCTGTTGAGATGGCGGTTGGTCTTGCCAGCCATTTAAATGACATTCCCAATTACCGCGCTTGATACATAAAAACAAAACGCTTTTATCACTGTCGACAATGAGGTCTCCATTAGCGTTGATTATTTTCATGCCTGCTTGATTTCTATCTTTTTCATGCCATAAATTCTCTACAGTGTCTGCAAGCGCTTGCCAGGAGGTTGCGGCATTGAGTTTTTGTAGCCATTGATTCAGTGTCGCTTCATCGATAACGGCACCGGGATAAATCAAACGATCTGAGAATTGTTTGGCCGGGCCATATAACAACCAGGCGATTAATAGCAGCAAAGAAGAATAGGAAAACAATTGTAAGGTAGGGACTTTAGCTAATTCTTCTAGGCCCACGGGTGCCAATAGTGAAAGCACTAAACTCATGCACAGCATGGAGACTACGAGAATAGCCAGCCATTGAATGGCTTGGCTGACCCATCGGTTTACTTCGACCAAACGATAACGTACCACTGAATACACTAATAGGATGGTATAGGTGGGCATCGCTAACATGGGATAGGGATAAAGGTTACTGCCTAAGGAGGGAAGGATAAAGCTAGTGGCGAGCAAAAATCCCCAACCACCGGCAGCGAACATGGCAATGATGGAACGGCGCTTATTGTTACTGCTGTTATCGCTATTATTGTTGCTGTTATTTCTAAAACCAAAGAGCAATAAAATGTGGGCAATGATGCCCACCGCAACGGTGTAGATAACGTTAAGCCAACCAATATTATCTAAATGAAAGAAGTGCGGAAAGATATTCCATTGCGATAAATGGCCACCTTCTGCCCAAATACTCAGCCCCGTCACCATGATTGCCATGCTGTAGAGCAAAGGCGTAAAGCGATGAAAATTCTCGGGTAAGGGCAGACTGCCACGAAGCCATAATAAGACGAAATGTAGAAAGCTGGTAGAAAGAATGGGATTCGCCAGTAGCAGGCCTATGGCCAGTTCGGGTTGGTTGTTCAGTGCGGCAATATGTCCAAAACACCATAGCGCCATAGAGAGACAAAAAGCGGCGAGGGCGCCGAGTGCGGGTTCTTCTTTGCGTTTTAACCATAGCCAGCCAGCGGTACCCGAGGCAGATATCAGGGTTGCCCACATGCTAGTACTGAATAAGGTGATGAGCATAGGCTGTAAACTCTCTTTACGGCTTGGTGTCTTAGTGTATAGATAGTTTACACCTAATATTGTTCTTTTCTTTGATTAATTCTCATGAATGGACTGAAGAATAAGTTATCCCCAGAGAAACCGTGGGTTGTAGCTCATAAGCAGAGCTAAAATAAATAATTGGCAAGATTGGCACAGTTCCCGCTATCAACTAGCGTTAAAGGAGGCCGCGAAGAGCCTTCATATAATAATTCATACGTTTAATTACGATATAAGGTACTGATATATGCTGGATGTCATCGCTTCATTGCCCGATAGCGCTATGTTGTCGCGAATTCAATTCGCCTTCACCGTTAGCTATCACATTATGTTTCCCACCATCACCATTGGGCTATCATTGTATTTGGCCTTTATGGAAGGTATGTGGCTGAAAACTAAAAATCCTGCGTACTTGCAGCAAGTAAAATTCTGGATGAAGCCTTTCGCAATTACCTTTGGTATGGGGGTAGTGTCTGGGGTTGTTTTATCTTATGAGTTTGGTACTAACTTCAGTAAGTTCTCAGAAGTGGTGGGGCCTGTGCTTGCCCCCTTATTAGCGTATGAAGTATTGACCGCCTTTTTCTTAGAGGCTGGATTTTTAGGCATCATGTTATTTGGCTGGACTCGGGTTTCCCCTAAGATGCACTTTGCTGCCACCTGTACTGTGGCAGTGGGTACTGTCTGTTCGTCGTTTTGGATCTTGGCCGCCAATTCTTGGATGCATACTCCTGCAGGCTACGAAATTATTGATGGGGTTTTCCATGTCACTAGCTGGATGGAAGTGATTTTTAATCCGTCTTTTCCTTATCGTTTAGCGCATATGTTATTAGCGACTTTCTTATCGGCATCACTATTATTTGCCGGTGTGAATGCTTATTACTTGTTGAAAAAACAGCACCTTGAGTTTGCCAAGATCGGTTTTTCAACTGCTATGATTGCGATTGTTATTTTGGCCCCTATTCAGATATTAGTCGGTGATTTTCATGGTTTGAACGTTGCCCACAATCAGCCAGTGAAACTGGCAGCGATGGAAGCTGTTTGGGAAACTGAGAAGGGAGCCCCTTTAGTTTTATTTGCTTGGCCTGATGAAGAAGCCGAAGAAAATAAATTCGAACTATCGATTCCTAAAGCCGCGAGCCTATTAATTACCCACGAGTTAGACGGCGAAATTCCTGGTTTAAATGAGGTTGAGGCGAAAGATCGTCCGCCAGTACCCGTCGTCTTTTATGCCTTTCGTATTATGTTAGGTTTAGGCGGCTTAATGTTGCTGCTTGGTTTGGCTGGTTTATATGCGCGTAAGAAAGGCACTTTGTACGAAAGTAAGCCATTATTGTTATTTTCTTTTGCCATGATTCCTGCCGGAGTAATTGCCACCTTAGCAGGCTGGTATGTGGTTGAGGTCGGTCGCCAACCTTGGTTAGTGCAAGGGTTAGTAAGAACCGTCGATGTGATCTCACCTTTGCCTGCGTCGTCAGTAGCATTTACCTTGGCTTTATTTGTCACGGTTTACACGACGTTATTTTTCACCTATCTCTATTTTATGCGCAAGCTGATCCTTAAAGGGCCGATGTCAATTGAGGAAACATTAAAATCATTGGAGGATGAGCAAAGCGAGGATGACGATTTACCTGCAACACTAAATCCTGCCCAAGTGGATGTGGGCTATAGCCAAGAACTTTCTGAGCATCTTTCTAATACTCGCTCAGCTAATAAAGGAGAGAAATAATGGATATCGCACTGGTGTATTTATTATTGATTGGTTTTGGCATATTAGTTTATGTATTGCTTGATGGTTTCTCTTTAGGGGTGGGTATTATTTCACCATTATTAAAAAACGCTGAAGAAAAGGGCATTGCGATGAAAAGCTTGTCACACATCTGGGACAGTAACCAAACATGGTTAGTCTTTGGTGGTGTAGTTTTATTTGTTGCGTTTCCAGTGGTTTACGCGTTTGTTTTATCCAACTTGTATCTGCCGATTATCTTGATGCTGGTGGCGTTGATATTTCGAGGCGTTGCCTTTGAATTTCGTTTTAAAGCAGATGACAGTCAAAAGTGGTGGGACTTGAGTTTTGCATTAGGTTCTATCATTGCAACATTTTGCCAGGGTGTCATTTTAGGTGCTTTGGTTGGGGATATGTCGAGCCAAAAAACAATGGATGATCCAGTCGATTGGCTAACGTCATTTTCTCTTTTAACCGGTTTGGCACTCGTTGCAGGTTATTCCTTGTTAGGTGCATGCTGGTTAGTACGAAAAACAGAAGGTGCTTTGCATAATCAAGTTAAGCAACTCGCAAAAAGATTATTGCTAGCTATGCTCGGATTTTTAGCCGTCGTGAGCATTTGGATGCTAGTAGAACAGCCTGCTATCGCAGAGCGCTGGTTAGTGATACCTGATAGCTTGCTATTAATACCTTTGCCGATGCTAACGCTCTTTTTTGCCTATAAATTATGGGGGTTATTGAAAGAGGATAACGATCCAGGTCTGAAGCCTTTAGGTTATGCGATGGGATTATTTATGACGGCTTTCGGTGGACTTGTTGCAGGAGTATTTCCGTATATTATTCCTGGTCGCTTAACTATTTGGCAAGCTATTGCTCCGGATAAATCGGTGTACTTTACTTTAGTCGGTATTCTGATTTTTATCCCCGTAATTATCACCTATAACATTTATAGCTATCGCACGTTTAGTGGGAAAACTTCAATGAAAGATGGTTATTAATCATGAATGATTCTATAAGAAAATTCAAAGATTCAAAGTGGATCAACGGAGTTACGCTCTATTTAGCCGGTGTGTTAAGTCTTGGGGTTGTCGCCTATAGCTGTAAACTGTTATTGAGTTTATTGTGAGGTATTTCTTTGCATTAAAAGTTAAAGGTGTTGAAATAAGGCAGTGCTTTTGATCTAGTACTGCTTTATTAAAACTAATAATAACGACAAAGAAATCCTATGACCTTTCAATACCTGACGTTTCGCAATGAAGATGGTGTAGCATTTGTTACGCTAAATCGCCCTGACAAAGTTAATGCAATGAACTATGAACTGTTCTGTGAAATAGATAAAGTTCAGAAACAAATAAGAAAAGACCGAAATATTCGAGTAGTCATATTAAACGGCGCAGGCGGTAACTTCAGCTCAGGTATTGATGTTCGCAGTATGATGGGTAATAGCTTTAACTTTGCCAAAATAGGTATGAAGCTTATTCCGTGGGGTGCCAATCTTGCTCAACGTGTTTGCATTGGCTGGCAGAGATTGCCTGTACCAGTAATCGCCGTCATTGAAGGTGTTTGTTTTGGTGCAGCAATGAATGTCGCTTTAGGTGCCGATATGCGGTATGCCTCTGGGGATGCCAAGTTGGGGATCATGGAAGTGAAGTGGGGAATGTTGCCTGACATGGCTGGGCTAGATACATTGCGTGGGTTATTGCCAAAAGATATTGCATTGGAGCTAATTTATACCGGTGATGAGATTTCTGCGACTAAAGCAGAAGAATATAACCTTGTGACTCGAGTATGTGAAAATCCTATGGTTGAAGCTGAGGCGATGGCTAAAAAAATATTGAATACTTCACCTGATGCCTCGGCAGCCATCAAGTCGAGTACTCATAAGAGTTGGAACGCCCCGACTTGGTTATTGCTAACGCGAGAAACTATTTATCAGGTTGCTATGATCATGAGTAAAAACTGGCGTATTGCCTCTCTGCGCAATAAAGCAGAAGCAGAGAAAAAACCACCTTTTGTCTCACGACAGTGGTGGTGGTAATTTTCATTCTAGTGAGTATAGAGTAACGACTTATTCATAATGTGGAGTCGGGCGCCAAGGATATGGCCCCATCCACATATCTAGCATTACACGCAAGGTATTCATGCCTAGCCATTCTTTATAACCAACCCAATCCTTGTATTTTTTTAATTCAATTTTCCCTGGTATCTCTTCGAAGGGAGTACCTAATTTAAATTGAGCTGTGATGGCTGCTTGTAAGTCTTCGATGAACTCTCGGGTTAATACAACATCTTGCATGCTGCCAAAAGGCTGTTCGCTATGAGTGTGTGAATAAATAGCCTTATTAAAATCTATTTTCTCAATTTCTTTTAACGATCTAACCCACTCGGTAATATTGAAGTCGGGCACTATGGTGAACAGTACGCGATTTGGGGTGACTAGATCAGCGATAAAGCTCACTTGTTCTTTCGGCAGAAAAGAGATCGTCATGCCTAATCCATGATTCATACCTAAATAATGCAGCTCTATGGTTTTGCCGCCTAAGATAAGATCTTTACGCTTGCCGGCCCATACTTCATCGGGTAATGCGAGATCGTGATGAGGGTTGGCTTTCATCCATTGGTAAGCTTCTACGTGGGCTAGAATGGTAGCGCCTTGGTCACGAAAAACCTGGCCGCCTCCTGCGTGATCCCAGTGGTTGTGACTTTGAACAACGTAACGCACAGGTTGGTCGGTCATTTCTTTAATTGCAGCTAACATTCCAGTCGCGTGCTGAGTATTGGCTGAATCAAATACGATGACGCCGTCAGTGGTAATTACAAACATAGAGTTAAAACCGTGGCCGGTTCCGTATTTATAGACGCCATCGGCGGCTTGCCAGACATGCTCTGCGGCTGGCTTTGAGGCCCGCTCTGTAGAATGGGCGCTTTGAATCATGGTCAGGCTTGATAGCAACAACCAAGCGATTAGGTGCAGACTCTTTTTAACTTTCATTGGGGGCCTCTTTTTGGCTAAACAATTTAAGTTAATAAGTCTGGCAGTTCTGTAAATCTTTACTAGATGGTTAAAAATTATCATACTGTTCTCATAAAGTGAACGTAGGTGTGATTTATGGATGAGCTGAAGAGAGTCGGCATATTTACTAAGGTGGTTCAGGCGCAAAGCTTTTCCGAGGCCGCGCGCCGCCTGGGGGTCGCAAAGTCGGCGGTGAGTAAGCAGATCAGCTTATTAGAAGATCAGGTCGGGGTGCGCTTACTCAATCGATCAACTCGTAAGCTAAGCCTTACCGAAGCCGGTGAAATTTATTACCGCCATTGCGAGCACATTGTTAATCGAGCGGGTATAGCTCTGAATGAACTTAGGCAATATCAAAATCAGCCGACGGGGACATTGAAGGTTTCCAGCCCTATTGCATTTGGGCGGGCCTTACTGATACCTGTGATTAAAGAATTACGCACGCTTTATCCCTTGTTGAATATTGATTTGCAGTTAAGTGATCAGATTGTCGATATTGTGGATGAAGGGATTGATCTCGCTATTCGCGTTGGGCAATTAAAAGATTCAAACTTGATCGCAAAAAGATTGTGCAATTCCCCTGTGGTGGTTTTTGCTTCTCCGGAATATTTAGCGCGCTTCGGTACACCTAAAACTCCGGCAGATTTGGCTGATCATCAATGGATTCGTTTATCCGTTTTACCTAGCCCCATTGTTGGCTCGTTTATTCATAAAGAAAGTCAGAAGGAGCAAGTGAGTCCAAAAATAACCAGCAGTCTTAAAATCAATTCGGTGGATGCGGTGATCGATGCCGCAGAGCAAGGGTTAGGTATTTCGGCCATGGTTAAAACTACGGTTTTTAATCAATTGAATAGCGGGAAGTTAATTCCATTATTGGAAGATTATGAGCTAAAGCCGAGGGGGATTTATGCGGTTTATCCACATAGAGAACACTTGCCTCCTAAGGTTCGTATTTTTATGGATTTCTTAGAGAAACACTGTGCCAGTTCGAGTTGGTCTTAATGATCAGGTCAATTCTTTGCCTGATAGAGGATTATCGACCATACTTAATAATCCCATAATTTTTATGGTGATATTGCAAAATAGTGATAAAAACGACCTCCTTTATAAACGGTTCAAAAAGCGATAATGCAGAACGCCTAGAGCTGATTATTAATGCTACGGGGGTTGGCATTTGGGACTGGCAGGTGCAAACAGGAGAGTTAACGTTTAACCAACGTTGGGCTGAAATTATCGGTTATACGGTTGCTGAGTTAAAGCCGATGACGTTTGATACTTGGGCTAATCGCGTTCATCCTGATGATTTGCCTAATGCCCAACAGTTACTGAATAAACATTGGCAAGGTGAACTTGATCTGTATGAAGTTGAACTCAGAATGCGCCATAAAAGGGGGCATTATGTTTGGGTATTAGCTTCTGGTAAGGTCGTTGAATGGGAGGGAAGTGGTAAGCCAAAGAGAATGTTGGGTTCTCATTTGGATATTACTGAGCGAAAAACCCGTGAAGGCGAACGAATAATTGCCAATCAACTATTACAAGAATCACAGAAAATCGCAAAAGTAGGCGGTTGGGAACTCAATCTCGACACAGGTCTACTTTATTGGACTGCTGAAACGTATCGAATTCATGAAACTTCACCAGAAGAGTTTGATCCTTCCGTTGATGCCGGTGTTGATTATTTTCTGCCAGATTCCCGAGAACAAATTTCATTAGCATTGGATCAGGCTATCAATCAGGGCATTGGTTACGACTTAGAGTTGGAGACTTTGACGACCAAGGGACGAAAAAT